>Ga0172366_10001939_pt1 | contig 16163 bp, 11 predicted proteins | sample LakKivSesite69cm_FD_114533 | JGI IMG/M metagenome (GOLD analysis project Ga0172366, IMG submission 114533) | Sediment microbial communities from Lake Kivu, Rwanda - Sediment site 69cm | ecosystem: Environmental > Aquatic > Freshwater > Lake > Sediment | place: Rwanda: Western Province, Lake... | reverse complement strand
CGGCCCCGGTAGCCTGGCCTTGGCGCAGAGGTTCGTGCCGTGCGGCCCTGAGCAGATCTTCGCCGCCGCCAGCTCGGCTACGTCGGACTCATCCGTGGACGCCATTCCTCCATGATGCTTACGGTGCGCCAAGGAAGCTTGGCGAAGGAGGAAGCAATGACCTGAAGCAAAGCCGGAACCTTCGAACGGAACCTTGCGGGGGAAAGCCCCGTCCGGTAGCGGTTGGTCACCGGCCGGAACCGAGTCTTGCGTGGAACGGGGGAGACGCCGGCTGCGAAGCGTAGACAGGGAGCATGCGGGCCGTGGGATTGAGCTCCGAGAGATTCATGCCCGTGGAGGCCGACGCCGTCGTAGTAGCGGAAGGCAGCACCGAGGTGCCGTGAAGACCTGGCGCCAAGGCTCCACCGGGGTCGAAGACCGGGGCACGCATGCGGAGGATCCCCAGGAACCTGGGAGATCCTGCGCTCTTTTCGTTTGCAACTGGAGGGAGGGGCGACTCCAACAACAACGACCCGGCCCGTGCGGGAAGTGCCGGGGTGTGAGCCGGGATCCCCCTGCAGGCACACCAGGGTGAGGTCGTTCGCGCCGAGCACAAGCTCAACGCGGCTCTCAACCAAACAAGCTCAAGCCTGCAGCCTGCAGCCTTTGGCCCTCTTCGGTTGCGGGCGAAGCCCGCGCCATGATGCCCTGCGAATCTCTGGGGACCAGCGGCAGCTGGCTCGCGATCCGGCCGGAGCACTTCGGCGACGACTGCCTCTCCATCTTTCTCACCATCGGCAAAGGGGGATCGGCAGGCCACTTTTCCACGGTCAGCCTGAGCCCTATGATGATCCCACAATGAACGAGCCGGCGACCTCCCGTGAAGAGCTTCGGCGCCGGCGCGGGCGCGAGGCTTGGGTCAGCCACGGCGTCGTGGCGGCCATCGTGCTGGCCTACCTTTGGCAGTGGCGGACGGCGGCAGGGCTTTTCCTGGCGCTGGATCCGGGCAGCGCGACGGGGATTTGCCGCCTTCCGGGCGGCAGCACCGCCGTCTTCTGCGACTTCGCCAACCACTACTTCCCACAAGGGCTCGCCATTCTCGCCACGCCCAAGCCGGTGCCGGGGTTCTACTATCCGGCTTCCTTCGCCCTGCTCATGAAGCCCTTCGCTCTCTTTCCCTACGCGGTGGGGCTTGGGCTTTGGGTCGCGCTCGGGCTCTTGTGCGCAGCAGCGCTGTACGGGCTGGCGCAGCGGGAAGTCTTCGCATCGACCAAGGGCGCGGCGTTGCTTTACGGGGTGCTCTTTGCGACCTCACTTCCCGTGCTGCACAACTTCGTCTGGGGGCAGGTCAGCATCTTGCTGACCCTGCTCATGATGATAAGCGCCGTGCTCTGCCAGCGCGGCCGGTACCGAGCGGCCGCCGCCGTGCTGGCCGTGGCCACCTCCATCAAGTTCTATCCGGCGCTCTTCGCGATCTACTTTCTCGTGCGGCGCGACTTCAAAGCGCTGGCCGTCTTCGCGGGGACGGCCAGCGGGCTCATCGTCGTCTTGCCCGCCGTCGTTCTTGGCCGGGATGGGACGGCTGCCTACTACGGGAGCCTGCAGGGCATGCTCAGCGCGCTCGACCGTCATGCCGCCGCGAGCCCGTACGCGGGCTACATCGCCAATGCGGTTTCGATGTTTCTGCAGGGAAGCGTCGAGCCGAGATCGGCGCTCTACGGCCTCGCCCAGGCTTGCGGCTACCTGCTCGTGGCGGCCGGCGCGGTGCTGCTCATCCTGCTCGAAAAGCGAAAGGTGGAGCACGTCGCGTATTGGGCTGCGGCCCTGGTCTTCACCATGATTCCGCTCGCGGTCGGCACGTGCTGGGCTCACTACTTCGTCTACCTGCCCTTCGTGCAGGCCTTCGTCTTCGTGCACATCGCCCGCAGGAATCAGCCGGCGTGGTCGAGGCTCGCCGCCAGTGCGTTCTTGCTTCCGTCGGTGCTCCTGGCAAACGTCGTCTTCCTCACGCGGCTACACCACCCCGATGCCTTCTACCGGCACGGTTACCTGTTCTGGTCGAGCCTGCTGCTCTTGCCCGCGCTCTACCTGCAAGCCCTTCGCCTGATTCTTGGCGAAAAGCGCACGGCGGCTCCGTGACTCACCGTCGATTTCGCATACCCCGAGCCTGGGGCCTCGCCACCCGGGTGCGTGCGAAATCGGGTGTGTCCCACGTGACCGGTCAGCGAGTGGCGTGGTCGGCTGTGACGGGCCGGCCCGGGAACGCGGGCCTCTGGCCCGCCGGCGCTCTGCCGGGTCGAAGGAAGTGATGCCGGCAGGATGCCCGCGTTCCCGGGCCAGACCAGATCGGCGAGACCGTCGAGGAAAGGGAGCCCGATCTGACCGGTCATGTAGGACATCCCCGGTTTTGCCCAAGCCGGTTGCGGGAAAGACCCGCGCGACGGAAGGACATCACGAGTGCGATTGACGCCACGAGAGCACGCGCGGTAGCCTGCTTTACGGCCATGGCGAAGCGACAGAAGTCGGGGACCGGATCTCTCGAAGCGGCTCTGCTCGAGCGCGTGAAGGAGCTGGGCTGCCTCTACGCCATTTCGCAGATCGCTCATCGTTGCGAAGGCTCGCTCGACGTCATGTTGAAGGAAGTGGCCGGCACGATTCGCAATGCTTGGCAGTATCCCGAGATCGCCTCGGCGCGAATCTCGATCGATGGACGCGTCCGGGCGCGGGCCGGTAAGGGGCCGCGCCTGAAGACGCAAGTGGCGCGGATTGCCGTGCGCGGCAAAGCTCGCGGTAGCGTCGAGGTCGCCTATTCCAAACGGCGGCGGAAAAGCGATGAAGGCCCGTTTCTCAAGGAAGAGCGTCGCCTGATCGAGGCGGTGGCGGGACAGGTGGCTGCCATCGTGGAGCGTGAAGAGGTCAAGCTCGAGAAACGGATGCTGCTGGAGCAGCTTCGCCACGCGGACCGGTTGGCGACCCTCGGGCAGCTCGCTGCGGGCATCGCCCACGAGCTCAATGAGCCGCTTGGCGGGATATTGGGCTTCGCGCAACTGGCGCGCAAGAGCCCGGCACTGCCGGCCGAGGTCGCCGGCGACATCGATCGCATCGCCACGGCCGCGCTGCACGCGCGCGACGTGATCCGCAAGCTTCTCCTGTTCGCGCACCAGACGCCGCCCGAGCGCATGCCGCTCGACCTCAACCATCTGGTCGAGGACGGACTAGAGCTGTTGCGCTCGCACTGCGAGAAAGAAGCCGTCGAGATTCGGCTCGCGCTGGCACCGGACCTGCCGCCGGTCGTGGCGGATGGAGGGCAATTGCGCCAGGTGTTGACCAATCTGGTGGTCAATGCATTGCAGGCCATGCCGAACGGGGGCAATCTCACGATTGCCACGGCGGTGGAGGCAGGGCATGTCCTGCTGATGGTCGAAGACACCGGTGTTGGCATCGCAGAGGACGTGATGGACAAGCTCTTCCTGCCCTTTTTCACGACCAAAGACGTCGGGGGCGGCACCGGTCTGGGCCTGCCGGTGGTGCATGGAATCGTCACCGCCCACGGAGGCAGCGTCCACGTGCGGAGCAAGGTCGGCAAGGGCGCGCGTTTCGAGATTCGTCTTCCGCTCCAAGGCGCCCGCTTCGTCGTGGAGGCATCGTGATGGCTGTCGAGAGCCCGCATGTTCTGGTGGTGGACGACGCCCCTGACACCCTGGAGGTGGTTCGGCGCAACCTGACGGCCGGCGGGTGTCACGTCCTGACCGCGAGCACCGTCACGCAGGCGGTCGGCATCCTCGAGGGTGAGCCGGTCGACCTGGTCATCACCGATCTGCGCATGCCCCACGTCGGCGGCCTCGAGCTGGTGCGCCACGTGCGCGAGAACATGCGGGACACGGGAATCATCGTCATCACCGGCTATCCCTCCATCGACGGCGCCGTGCAGGCGATGAAGAGCGGGGCCGAGGAGTACCTGCCCAAGCCCTTCACCGATGCCGAGCTGCTGGCCGCCGTGGAGTGCGCCATGGCCAAGCTGCGCGCACGCCGGGCCGCTCATCCGAACGGTGAGCGCGGGAGTCCCCTGATCCAAGGCATCATCGGCGAATCGCCGGCGCTGCGCGAAGTCCTGGACGCGGCCCGCAAGGCGGCGGCGTCGAACGCCACCGTGCTTCTGAGCGGTGAAAGCGGCACCGGCAAGGAGCTGGTCGCCCGCGCCATCCACTACAAGAGCGCGCGGGGGAACGCTCCCTTCGTCCCGGTGAACTGCGGTGCGGTGCCCGAAGGCCTCCTGGAGAGCGAGCTGTTCGGGCACGTCAAGGGTGCCTTCACCGGCGCCACCGAATCGCGCGCCGGCCTTTTTCACGCGGCGGACGGCGGCACCTTGTTCCTCGACGAGATCGGCGAGATGAGCCTGTCCATGCAGGTCAAGCTCCTGCGCGTCCTGCAGGACAAGGAAGTGTGGATGGTCGGGTCGAGTCGCCCGCGCCAGCTCGACGTCCGCATCATCGCGGCCACCAACATCGATCTCCCGAGGCTGGTCAAGAGCCGGGCCTTTCGCGAGGATCTCTTCTACCGCATCCACGTCATCACCATTCCCATCCCGCCGCTGCGCGAGCGGGGCGACGACGTGTTGCTGCTGGCGCAGCACTTCGCCAGGCGGCTGGCCAACGAGCTCGGCAGGCCGGTGCCGCGCTTTTCTGATGACGTGCTGCGGGTGTTCCGCGGTCACCACTGGCCGGGCAACGTACGCGAGCTCGAGAACGTGATCCAGCGCCTGGTGGTCATGGTCGAGGACGATGTGGTCGAGGTCCCGGATCTGCCGTGCATCATGCGCTTCTCGAGCGCACGCGACAGCAACGTGACCCGGCCGCTGGCCGAGGTCGAGATGGAGCATATCTGCAGCGTGCTCATGTCCGTGCAGGGCAACAAGACGCGCGCCGCCGAGATCCTCGGTATCGATCGTAAGACCTTGCGCGACAAGCTCAAGACCCTGGGCGTGGCCATAGAGCGCCAATCGGTTTGACTCCCGTCGTGGAATCGCGCATTTGCGTCGCGTCCCTGGGTTGCTCCTCGTAGGAATACGTCGAGTATTCCTCCTCGTCGCGCCTTGGGCGGCTCGCAACTGCTTGATTCCACCCGGTCCGTCAACCCGTTCGGTGCCCGTGCGATCACGTGCAGGCGGGGAGAATCTCCCCGGCGGGGAGATTCGCACCAGGTCTGCACTCGGGGGCGGGCTAGAAAACCACCGGTGGGTAGACACGACCATCGTCGTGGTGTCGACGGGCCGTTTGCGGACCGCGTGCTTCTAGGCCGGGCTCCGCTTGCCTGGCCCGAAGGTTGCAGCCGCCGCGGGACGTGGCTCGCCCGAAGCGCAAACGGACCCGAAGCATTTCCCGCGGGCATACCTCGCCGAAAATCGGCGGGGCCGTGTGGTTGTGCTCGACGTGCCGCCACCATGCTGCCTGCTCGTTGCGCAGGCAGAATGACTTCCACCCCATCTATTGTGAGGAGTTCGAGGCCCCCATCGTCGTGGATGGCCGGGCGGGGAAAGAGAAGGAAAGACAGAGAGAGAGGGAGCCGGCAGCCGGTGACAACACATTCCAGGGTCTCTGCCGTAATTGCCGGAACCGGCATTCCTGCCGTTTCGCCGGGTGCGAGGGCGGCATCTGGCATTGCGAGGAGTACCAATAAGAAATGGCGGAACACGAACGGAAGACAGTCGAGAGCATGGCTCCGGTTTCCGATGCCGTGGAGCTGCAGAGCATCCAGCGCCTCATCGAGGACCACGCGCACGCACCGGCGGCCTTGGTCGCCACCCTGCAGGCGATTCAACGCGAGCACGGGTATTTGCCGGCGGACGCTCTGAAGCAAGTCAGCCGCGCCACCGGCCGCCCACTTGTCGACGTGTACGGCGTCGCCACCTTCTACCGCGCCTTCAGCCTGCACCCGCGCGGCAAGCATCTGGTGTCGGCGTGCCTCGGCACCGCTTGCCACGTGCGTGGCGCGCAGGCGGTGATCGGCGAGATCGAGCGGCAGCTCGGCACGCGCGCTGGGGACACCACCCGGGACCGCGAATTCTCCCTCGATACCGTGAACTGTCTTGGCGCCTGTGCCTTGGGGCCCGTCGTGGTCATCGACGGGCACTACGTTTCCAAGGTCGGCAAGGAGAAGGTGCGGCATCTGCTCGACGACGCACGGGCCGGACGGATCGGCAGTCGGAACGGCGAGGCGACTTGGTTGTCGATCGTCGCCCACTGCAGTCTTTGCCACGCCGATCTGATGGATGCCGGCCATCCCCTTGACGGGCTGCCTTCTATCCGCCTGGCGACCAACGGCCAATCCGGAACCGGCTGGTGGCGCGTCTCTTCGCTCTACGGAAGCAAGACGCGGGCTAGCGACAGCGCGGCCCCGAAGGGAACCGTGCTCTGCGTCTGCTGCGCCCGTTGCGGCGAGGAGCTGGGCGACGGCTGGAAGTGCTCGGCCTGCCGCGCGCCCATGGTCTCGATGAGCGTCGGAGAACTGGCGTTTCTGCGAGTATGTCCGCGGGTCGGGTGCGACGGACACATGCTCGATGTTGCCTCCTAGGGGCCACGTGCCGCTCGTGCCAAAGCTGACTTCCGCCGACGAGCTGTCCGCCCTGCGCCGGACCCTGGTTGCGGCCCGCGACCCCAACAAACCGAGCCTCATCGTTTGTGCCGGCACGGCCTGCCAGGCCAGCGGATCGAGCCAGATCGTGCTCGCGGCGAAGAAGTACCTGCTCGAGCACAGCTTGCTCGAGCGTGTCTCCCTGCGCGTGACGGGCTGCCACGGTTTCTGCGAGATGGGCCCCTTCGTCCTCACCCAGCCGCAGAATGCGTTCTACACACAGGTCAAAGCCGGCGATGTGCCCCGCCTGATCGATGCGTTGCTGGCGGGAACGTACGTCGAGGAGCTGCTTTACCGCGATCCCGGCACCGGCATTCGCTACAGAAGCCGCGACGACATCCCCTTCTTCCGGCAGCAACGGCGCGCGGTCCTGGGCTTGAACGAGAAGATCGACCCCATCCGTATCCATGACTACATCGCCAACGACGGCTACCTGGCGCTGGAGCGGGCGCTCGGCCACAAGGATCGCTCATGGGTGGTCGAGGAGGTCAAGCGCTCGGGGCTGCGCGGGAGGGGCGGGGCGGGTTTTTCCACCGGGCTCAAATGGGAGCTGCTCGCCAAGCGCAAGGACCGCGCCGAGAAGGTGCTGGTGTGCAACGCCGACGAGGGCGATCCGGGCGCGTACATGGACCGGAGCGTCCTCGAGGGCAATCCCCACAGCATCATCGAAGGGATGATCATCGGCGCCTACGGCACGGGCGCCACGCAGGGCTTCGTCTACGTGCGCGACGAGTACCCAGTCGCCATCAAGCACCTGGAGATCGCTCTGGACCAGGCGCGCGAGCTCGGGCTTTTGGGCGGGGACATCCTGGGTACCGGTGTCAGCTTCGACATCAAGGTGGCCAAGGGCGCGGGCGCCTTCGTGTGCGGTGAGGAAACCGCGCTCATCCACTCCATCGAGGGCAAGGTGGGGGAGCCCCGCCAGCGGCCGCCGTTCCCCGTCGAGCGCGGCGTGTGGGGCCGGCCCACCGCCATCAACAACGTCGAGACCTGGGCCAACGTCCCCATCATCTTCCGCATGGGGGGCGAGGCCTACGCCAAGGTGGGAGCCAAGGGCAACTCGGGCACCAAGATCTTCAGTCTGGTGGGCAAGATCAGGAACACCGGCCTGGTCGAGGTCCCCATGGGCGTACCCATCGCCGACGTGGTGATGAAGATCGGCGGCGGCTCGCCGAGCGGCGCCAAGATCAAGGCGGTACAGACCGGCGGTCCGTCGGGTGGTTGCATTCCCGCCGCGCGTTTCGACCTGCCCATCGACTACGAGAGCCTGGGCGCGGCCGGTTCGATCATGGGTTCGGGCGGCATGATCGTCATGGACGAGAACACCTGCATGGTGGACGTCGCCAAGTTCTTCATGAACTTCCTGCGCGGCGAATCGTGCGGCAAGTGTCTGACCTGCCGCAAGGGGACCCAGCGCATGCACGAGATCCTCGAGGACATCACGAGCGGGAAGGGAACGCTGGCGCACATCGATCTTCTGGAAGAACTGGCGCAGGTGGTGAAGGACACCACCATGTGCGGGCTCGGACAGACGGCCGCGAACCCGGTGCTAAGTACCCTGCGCTACTACCGCCACGAGTACGAGCGCCACGTGCTCGACAAGCGCTGCGACGCCTTCGTGTGCGAGGAGTTGGTGGGCGCGCCCTGCCAGAGCGCTTGCCCGGTGGGCACCGAGGCCTGGCGCTACGTCGCGCTGCTGGAGCAAGGCAAGCTCGAGGAGGCGTACCAGGTCATCCGCGCGGCGAATCCCTTTCCGTCGGTCTGCGCGCGGGTATGCGACCGGCAGTGCGAGGTGCACTGCCGCCTGGGCGCGAGCGGGTCAGAGCCGGTGGCGGTGCGCGCGCTCAAGCGCTTCGTCGTGGATCACGTCGATCCGTCGTGCTACCGCCCGCCGGTCCGGCTGCGTGTGGCGGACCGGAAGCTGCCGCCCGTGGCGGTGGTGGGGGCGGGCCCGGCCGGTTTGACCGCCGCGCACGAGCTGGCGCTGCTCGGCCACCCCGTCACCGTCTTCGAGGCGGGTGACCATCCCGGCGGCATGTTGCTGGCGGCGATTCCGCCGTACCGCCTGCCACGGGAGGTTCTGCAGAAGGAGATCGACGCCATCTTGAAGAACGTCGAGGTCAAGTGCGGGGCACGCCTCGGCGACGACCTTACCATCGACGAGCTGTTCGCCGACGGCTACCAGGCGATCTTCCTGGCCATGGGCGCCCACCGCAGCGCCACGCTCGGCCTCGAAGGTGAGGACGTTGCCGGCGTCGTTCCTTCGCTCGACTTCTTGCGCGCCTTCAACCTCGAGCGGCGGGTGATGGCACGCGGGCATGTGGGCGTCGTGGGCGGAGGCAACTCGGCGGTCGACGCCGCGCGGGTGGCCTTGCGCTGTGAGGGCGTGGAAAGTGTCACGCTCCTCTATCGTCGCACCCGCCAGGAGATGCCCGCCCAGGCCGAGGAGATCGAGGCGGCGGTGGAAGAAGGCGTGCACTTGCGGCCGCTGGTGTCGCCGGTGAAGCTGCACGTTCAAGACGGCCGCTTGACCGGCGTCCGGTGCATCAAGAACACCCTGGGCGACTTCGACGCCAGCGGCCGGCGCAGGCCGGTGCCCATCGCAGGCAGCGAATTCGACATCGGCCTCGATACCCTCATCATGGCCACGGGCGAGAGCCCGGACATCGGCTACCTGCCCGACATGGCGGTGCCGCTCGACAAGTCCGGGCGGCCGGCCGCTGACCGTGCAACCGGGGCGACGAGGCGCCGGGGGGTGTTTTGCGGCGGCGACGTTTTCAGTGGACCCAACACCGTCATCGAAGCCATCGCCGCCGGTAAGCGAGCGGCGCGTGCCATCCATCGCTACTTGCAGGGTCAAGAACCGCGCGAGGCGGCCGAGCCGCGCCGGCCGTCGGTGTACGTGCCCGCGTGCGCGGCCAACGACGGCAACGCCGAGATGCCGCGTCTGCCCCACCGGATGCAAGCGCTCACCGTGCGCAAGTCGAGCTTCGTCGAGGCGGAGCTTGGACCCAGCGAGGAAGAAGCCCGGCGGGAAGCCCGTCGCTGCTTGCGCTGCGACCTCAAGTTCACGCAGCCGGCCCAGGCAGCCAAGGAGGAGCAGCAATGATCTCGCTCACCATCAACGGCTTGGCCGTGGCGGTCGAAGACGGCTCGACGGTGCTCGAGGCGGCCCAGTTCTTCGGTTTTCCCATTCCGACCCTGTGCCACATGGAGGGGCTCTCCCCCTACGGTGCGTGCCGTCTGTGTGTGGTCGAGATCGGGGAGGGGGCGAAGGCCCGCCTGGTGTCGTCGTGCACGTTCCCGGCCCAGGAAGGCATGGTGGTCCGTACCGCCAGCGAGCGCGTGCTGCGCGCGCGCAGGATGGTGATCGAGCTTCTGCTCGCCTCCTGTCCACAGTCGAAGACCATCCAGGACCTGGCCTCGAAGCACGGCGTGCGCCGCCAGCGCTTCCGCCAGGAGCACGACGACTGCATCTTGTGCGGCCGCTGCGTGCGGATGTGCGAGGAGCAGATGATGGCCAAGGCCATCGGCTTCCGCGGCCGCGGCGACCGGCGCAGCGTCGGCACGCCCTTCGACGAGAAGTCCGAGGTGTGCCGGCTGTGCGGCGGATGCATCTACGTCTGCCCCGCCTGCGAGCTGCGCTGCACGTACACCGAACCGGACAAGGCGGTGTGCGGCGGCTGCGCCAACCTGACCCCGCCCTGCATCGAGAAAGAAGCCTTCCACGACATGATGTGTTTCATGGACCCATGCGTGGCCTGCGAGATTGACAAGGACTGAGGAACGAAAGGAGCCCGAGATCGCCATGTCAGCCACCCTCTCCAAAGTGAACGCCACCGCCGCCACCCTCACCAAGAACCGCACCGAGGGCTCCGTGGTCCCGACCTCGGGTATGTGCGTGACCTGCGTCGACGGCTGCATCGGGATGTGCGAGATCGGCAAGTCCGCCTACCGCGGCCACGAAGTCATCTACCCGCAGCCCTTCGGCGTCATCACCGCCGCGGGCGAGAAGCGCTACCCGGTCGACTACTCGCAGTTCAACATCATGGGCACCGCGGTGGGCGCGCACGGCATCGAGGCCGACAGTGACAAGGCCATCTTTCCCGCGGTCTCGCTCGAGGTTGCGCTCGGAGAGGACAAGGGGCTCAAGTTCAAGCTGCCCTGGCTGATCTCCGGCATCGGCTCGACCAACATCGCCAAGAACAACTGGGACGGCTTGGCCATCGGCTCGGCCCTGGCCGGCACCGGGCTGACCATCGGCGAGAACGTGGTCGGCATGGATCCTGAGGCGGTGATCAAGAACGGCCGCACCGCCGACACCGTCGATCTCAAGCGCCGGGTGAAGCTGTACCAGGACCATCAGCAGGGCGGCTGGGGCGCGGTCATCGTGCAGGCCAACGTCGAGGATACGCGGCTGGCGGTGCAGGAATACGCCATCGAGAAGCTGGGCGTGAAGGTCGTCGAGCTCAAGTGGGGCCAGGGAGCCAAGAACATCGGTGGCGAGGTGAAGATCACGGACCTCAAGCGGGCGCAGCTTCTGCACCAACGCGGCTACATCGTGTTGCCCGATCCGACCGACGAGCAGGTCATTCGCGACTTCCAGCGCGGCTGCTTCAAGGAGTTCGAGCGGCACTCGCGCGTGGGCATGGTCACCGAGGAGTCTTTCGCGACCCGCGTGGCCGAGCTGCGCAAGGCGGGGGCCAAGTACGTGTTCCTCAAGACCGGGGCGTACCGTCCCGCCGACCTGGCGCGCGCCGTCGTGTTTTCGTCGAAGTACGACATCGACCTGCTCACCGTGGACGGCGCGGGCGGCGGTACCGGCATGAGCCCGTGGCGCATGATGAACGAGTGCGGGATTCCGCCGGTCGAGCTGCACTCGTTGCTCTACGGCTACGCCAAACGCCTGGCCGAGAAGGGCAAGCGGGTACCGCCTCTGGCCGTGAACGGCGGCTTCGCGTTCGAGGACCAGATCTTCAAGGGACTGGCGATGGGCGCACCCTTCGTGAAGATGGTCGGCATGGCGCGCGCCCCGATCGCCGCGGCCATGGTGGGCCGGACCATCGGCCGTGCCATTCAGAACAACGACGTGCCGGTGTACGTGCAGCGCTTCGGCAACTCGCGCGACGAGATCTTCGTCACCGCGAGCGTCCTCCGGCGCGAGATCGGCGACGTCGCCTTCGAGAAGCTGCCCACCGGCGCAATCGGCCTTTACACCTACTACGAACGCCTGGCGCAGGGCCTGCGCCAGCTCATGGCCGGCGCCCGCAAGTTCTCGCTTGCGCACATCACCCGCGACGATATCGCCGCGCTTACACAAGAAGCGGCCCACATCAGCGGCGTGCCCTACGTGATGGACTTGGACCAGGGCCAAGTAGACCGCATCTTCGACGGTTAGGACCCGCGAGAAGATATCTGTGCGTTTTGGACGGCCGATCCAGCCCGGCTGGCGTCGTTGCTCGTCGTCGCAATACGTCGAGTATCCCTCCTCCTCGCGCCTCGCCAGCCGGGCGCCTCGACCGCCCAAATTCACACATCTATCTTCTCGCGGGTCCTTGGAGCGATGCGCGGCTCGACCGGCGCCGCTCAGTCGAGCACGGCCTGCTCGCCGGTGCGGACCACTTCCAGCACCTCCTCGGCTGAGGTCGCGCCAAGCAGGCGCTCCTTGACCACCTCGCTTTCGTGCAGGAGCGTGGCGATGATCCCCTGCAAGCGCTGGTGCACGCGCGGCTGCCCGGCGGGAGTGAGGAGCAGGAAGAGCAGCCGGCCTTTCTCCGTGGTGCCTTCGAAGGGCACGCCGTTCGTCGAGCGCAGGACCATGACAAAGGGCTTGCTCAAGCCCGCGAGGCGTGCGTGCGGCATGCCGATTCCGTGGCCGAGGTAGGTCCCCACCAGGCGCTCGCGCTCGGACAGCGCCTGCAGAATCTGCGCGGCGGGCAGGGGCAGCGCGGCGGCCGGCAACCGCTTGAGCGCGACCCGCACCGCGGTCACCGGCGAGTCGGCCTCAACGTCGAAATGCACCCGCTCAGGCGTGAGCGCGTCCGAGAGGCGGATGGGCTCCTCGTCCTCGAACTCGTCGCGGATGGTGCCGACCAGCTCCTCTATGACGTCCTCGAGAGTGATGAACCCGGTCCACTGCCGCTCCTGGTCTGTGACCAGGGCCACGTGGATGCGCCGCCGCTGCATCTCCGCGAACAGCGTCTCGAGCGGCGTCTTCTCCGTGGTGGCGAGGAGCGGTCGCGCCAGCGCCTGGAGGTCCGGCGTCGCACGCACGTCGTGAATCACCAGATCCTTCACGTGGATGAAGCCGATCGGCGCGGTGGGATCCGCGGTGAGGAGCGGGTAGCGGGTGAAGTGGGTGCTCTGGATGACCCGCAGGTTCTCCGGCCAGGGCAGCCGGGCGTCGAGGGTGCGCACCTGGGATCGCTGGCGCATGGCATCTCGGACGGTCAGCGCGCCCAGGTCGAAGATGTTCTCCATGAAAAGCAGGCGCCGGAAAGACATCACCCCGCGCTCCTGCGACTGATCGAGGATGATGCGCAGCTCCTGCTCGCTCGGCTGCTCCCCGCTCGTGACGCGGCCCATCCTGATCGCCCGGAGAATGGCGTTCGATGCCGCGGTCAGGAGCCACAGCGCGGGAAAGAAGAGGACGTGACAGAAGCGCAGCGGCTTGGCGCACCAGATGGCGGCACGGTCGGCGACGCGGATGGCGATGGACTTGGGCACCAGCTCGCCGAGCAGGATGTGCGAGCCGGAGATCAGCAGGTACGAAACCGCCATGGCGACCACGTAGCGGGTGGTGCCGCCCTCCCTGCCCATGATCGACTCGGCCGTCTTCTCGCCCACCATGCCGAGCGCGACGCTCGCGAGGGTGATACCGACCTGGCACACGCTCAGGTACTCGTCGAGGTGGCTCTGGATGGTCGAAAGCAGCACCGCGCGCCCATCCCCGGCGGCCACGAGCTGGCTGACCCGTGAGGGCCGCACCTTGACGATGGCGAACTCCGCGAGCACGAAGAAGGCGTTGAGCCCCAGCAGGCCCACGAGGGCAACGAACAGCAGCAAGAGGTCGCGGGTCATCGGGCGAGGTCCGTGGTCGCTTTCTCGGGAATCATACCTGGGTCCTGGCGCCAAACCAGTCCGTGGACGGGGATTCTGCCAAACCCGATCCGGCGGACGATAGAGTCGGCCTCGAGGCCGCAGACCGCGAACACCAGGTCGACGTCGGCCGCCGCCCGCGTGGAGCGCGCTCTACGTCACGCCCGCCTTCTTCGCCTCCTCCCACAGGTCGTTCTGTTCGGCGGCCGAGGCGGACTTGAGGGTGCGGCCTTGGGCTTCGAGACGTTCTTCCATATAGGCGAAGCGGCGGGCGAAGCGGTCGGTGGCTTCACGCAGGCTGTGCTCGGCGTCGAGGTCGAGCTTGCGCGCCAGGTTCACGACGGCGAAGAGCAGGTCGCCGAGCTCGCTCGCCATGGCTTTGCGATCTTGGCTCTGGCAGGCGCGGTCGAACTCGGCCAGCTCTTCGCCAACCTTGGCGCGCACCCCGGCGGCGTCCGGCCAATCGAAGCCGACCGCTGAGGCCTTTTCGCCGGCGCGCGTGGCCCGGATCAAGGCGGGGGCGCTGCGCGGGATGCCGTCGAGGGCGCCCTTCTTGCCCTTCTTGGACTTCTCGCTGGCCTTGAGCTTGGCCCAGCTCGCGAGCGCCTCGTCGGCGTTCTTGGCGTGGATGTCGCCGAAGACGTGCGGGTGCCGGCGCACGAGCTTGCGCACGATGCCCTCGATCACGTCCTCGATGCCGAAGGCGCCTTCGGCATGGCGAAGCTCGGCCTGGAAGACGATCTGCAAGAGCAGGTCACCGAGCTCCTCGCAGTGGTCGGCCAGGTTGCCGGCGGAAAGGGCGTCGATCACCTCGTAGGTCTCCTCGACCAGGTAGGGCAGGAGGGTGGCCAAGGTTTGCTCCCGATCCCACGGGCAGCCGTTCGGCGCGAGCAGCCGTTGCATGAGCCCGACCAGGCAGGGCAGGTTCCTGCCGGCTTGCTTGCCGGGCAGGGGTTCGAGATTGACGGTGGGTGTTGGGGTTTCGTCGCTCACGGCCGCGCAGTCTAGCAGGCCGGCCCGCACTCATGCCGTCTGGTTCTTGCCGGCGGGACGTGCTACAGAGGAGAGCTAGCCGTGAGTCATCGTTTCGTAGACCCCCATCGTGGCAGTCGCGAGCTCGAGTCCGATCGGGTCGTGCTCGACGACAATCGCGTGGCCATCATGCTCTTCGGCGAGCGCAACGCCAACCTGAAGCGCATCGAGCTGGAGACCAACGCCCGCCTGCACTCGCGCGGCAACGAGCTGACCTTCATGGGCGATGCCGATGCCATCGCCCAGGCCCGGCGCCTGGTGGAGCAGCTCTACCGCATGGCCAGAAGCGGCCGTCCCATCGGGCCCGAGGAGGTGGGCCGCGCGGCCGAGGTCTTGCGCGGCGACGCGAGCGCCAACCTGCAAGAGGTCTTTTCGGACACCATTCTCGTGGGCAGCCGCGCCCGCCCCATCGCCCCCAAGGGTCTGGCGCAGAAACGCTATGTGGACGCCATCCGCGAGCGCGACATCGTGTTCGCCATCGGCCCGGCCGGCACGGGCAAGACCTACCTTGCCATGGCCCTGGCCTTGCGCGAGCTGCTCGAAAAGCGGGTGAAACGCATTGTGCTCACCCGGCCGGCCCTGGAAGCGGGCGAGCGCCTGGGCTTTCTGCCCGGCACCATGGAGGACAAGGTTTCGCCCTACTTGCGCCCGCTTTACGACGCGCTTCACGACATGCTCGATTTCGACCGGGCCGAGCAGCTCGTGGAGCGCGGGATTCTGGAGATCGCGCCCATCGCCTTCATGCGCGGTCGCACCCTCAACGATTCCTTCGTCATCCTCGACGAGGCCCAGAACACCACCAGCGAGCAGATGAAGATGTTCCTCACCCGCCTCGGCTTCGATTCCAAGGCCGTGGTCACCGGTGACGTCACCCAGATCGATCTGCCCGACCGGCGGCGCTCGGGCCTGACCGAGGCCGAGTCGCTGCTCAGGGACGTGGACGGCATCGCCTTCTGCTACTTCACCGAGGTGGACGTGGTTCGCCATCCCTTGGTGGCCAAGATCATCCGCGCCTACGAACGCAAGGCCGCGGAAGGCGATGCGGGCCGGGCCGCACCTGCCCGCCCCGACAAACCCTAGGCGGTGCCCACCCACCCATGCCAGCGAGGGAGAAAGCGGAGCCGGGGCATCGGGGAGCGATACAGGCGGCCGCGCGCGCGCGCTACGAGCGCGATGAGATCCTCGTCATCGCGCGTGCCCTGGCCTCGGAGCGGGACATCCGCGCCCTGCTCGACCTGATTCTTCTCAAGAGCCGCCAGATCACCGGCGCCGATGCGGGCAGCGTCTATGTCCTCGAATCGGTCGAGGCCGAGGCCGAGCCGTCGCCCGGTCGAGCGAAAAGCAGACCACGCCTGACCGCGCACGCCGACGGCAAGCGCGATCTCCTCCACTTCATGCTCTCGCACAACGATTCGATGGCCGTG
>Ga0172366_10001936_pt1 | contig 16174 bp, 14 predicted proteins | sample LakKivSesite69cm_FD_114533 | JGI IMG/M metagenome (GOLD analysis project Ga0172366, IMG submission 114533) | Sediment microbial communities from Lake Kivu, Rwanda - Sediment site 69cm | ecosystem: Environmental > Aquatic > Freshwater > Lake > Sediment | place: Rwanda: Western Province, Lake... | reverse complement strand
GGCGAGCGGGCAATGGATGAGTTTTGCAGCGTTGGTCTTGACAGCCATTTTGGAAGTCCGGTGCCGGCCTGGGCCAGCGAGATTATGACGCGGACAAGATTTCGCTGTTTAGGCTCAACTGCGTTGCAGTTGGCCTACGTGGCCAAGGGCAGCTTTGTTGCCACTATCCACAGCAGCCCAAAGTTGTGGGACATAGCAGCCGGCGCGCTGATTGCCGAGTCGGCAGGGGCGATTGTGACTGATTGGCAAGGCGGGAAGATTTTTCCGATGGACATAGACAGCTACGAAGGCAAAAGGTGGCAGATATTAGCTGCCAACAGAAAAGTCCACAAAGAAATCCTGGAAATCATAAATCATTGACGATTTTCGATTTCCAAATGCCGATTTTAATCATTCAGCTTTGCGGTTTTGCGCGATGTGGCCATAATAGCAGTCAGCTCGTCAGCCTCAGCTATTAGTCCTTTTACCGAATCAGGCCTTACGACTTTAGCTTCGACAAGCATCTCAAGCCAGTAGGCCGACTCATCCGCTTCCTCTTCAACTATTCCTAATTTGGCAATAAAATCAGCTTTCGACCTACCCCTGCATGCTGCGCGGTAGTTCGCACCTACCGAGGTCCCACAACGCAGCAATTGGTTGCCAATGGCAATCGCTGTCCTTGTTTTAGGCAGGCCTTCTACGAGTCGGATTATCCGTAAGCCAAATTGTTTGGTTCTTTTCTTTAACTCATCGGGGGTCATAAACCCAAATCATATAATTGACTTACACGATTTTTCAATCGGAAATCGAAAATCAACAGTCGGAAATCATCTTGGGTCGGGAACGGGCTGTAGTGCGATAACTTGCACCTTGTCGGTGGAGGAACTGACTAAACTTCTATCGAGCACGGCTATGACCCTCTTCTGAGGTCCGTCTGAGCCGATGCGAACCAGTATATAAGCGGTAAAGACGTCACTCCGCACCGTAACGAGATTGCTGGCGCGTGCGAAAATCATATCCCGCTCCTCGAAGTCGTCGACCGCCCCATCCTTTGGCGTCAGATCAGGCAAACCAGCCACATCCTTTGAGTCACGCGCATAATAGTCGATACTGTAGTTTGGATCGGAACCAACAACATTATTCAGCTCGGCGATACTTCTAAAACCCAGCTCGCCGGAGCGGCTGGTATAATCCGGGCCGCCGGGCAGCGGTGTTTTGTCTCTATATGCGACTATTGCCTGGGCAATTTGGGGGCCTACCCACGGCAACTGCGCTATCACAAACCATGGAGCCGTGTTGATATTTATCCGCCCCTTTATCATGGTTTCGTTCGCTGTGCAACGGTGATCTGCCGGATCAATAACAGTCAGATATTGAAAGACGTTTGCAAAGGCCGGACTTGCCAAATCAAGACGGACAAGCCCTTCAGCAGGCTCCAGCGCAAGCCGCACGCCGATCATATCGCACGGGTCGGTGCTCGGGCCGATGATAAGTATTTTTGCGATGTCTCCTGCTGCAACGATACGCCCCACGGAATTCTCAAGATTGTAGTTTCTTCGATTGGCAGCTAATCCATTGGGCCTACCCAGCATATTCGCTGTGGGCTGTAAATCTTGATAGACCACATTCCAGTTAATGTCAGGCCTGCAATAGAACTGCGACCTTCCCTTAGCAGTATCCCAGGCAAACCAGGCGTCCTCGGTTTTTTGCTGATCCAGATAAAGGTCGGTAACCGCAACTGTTCTGAGCAGATAAATGTCGTATCTGTCGCTCAACCTGTATGTCGGCGGGTCCGGACTTACCAGAACATACGTTGCCAGCACCAAACTACCGTCTTCTTTGCCGAGGCCCTCTGACATTAAGTTAGTGACGCCAAACTGGCTGGAAGCAGTAGAGCTGTTGGTTATCACAAACCGGCTATTAGCTGCTATAGCACGGCCTGCAAGGCTTATGGTACTGGCCAGAGCATTATTCCGGCGAAGCTCCAGCCTGAAATCTCCCAGCGGAATATCTACATTGAATGGATTATAAAGCTCAAGTGCGAAATAGTTGTTTGTTCTAACGGAGGGGTCTGTTGCGCTGATCTGCAAGGCTACCTCACTTATAAAGGGCTGCGCCTCAAACCCATAGTAGGTCCTGGATCCTACGGGTAATGTAGTAACACTCACATCAGCATCGCGAAAATCGACAATATTCACCGCTAATTGAGCGGCAATCTGCTCCCTGTCCGTACGATTAATGCTGGATAGCAACGCCTGGTGTATTTGGCTGACCGTAGCGGTGTTCACATTAACCATCTTCTGCCCGGCAGGGTCAATAATCCGGTCCATGCTGCAGGTAGTAGCGAGATGACGGTAGTCGTAGTTGGGGTCAACAGTGCCAGGATGATAGACTCTCTCGAACCAGGAATCCAACTGCTGCCCGCCTGATGTCACTGGGGTGGATAGAGTAGTGGATTTTCGGAATTCACCGCCCCACGGCTCCAGGCGTGTGTCTATATCAGTTTGGTTCAGGATGAATCTATACCGTAGCTCAAGCTCGTCGGATATGTCAAATGGGGTATAAGACCCGTTGGGTTGACCATAGCACCAAATAACGTTTTGCTCATATTGGTCTAAATCCAGTGGGTCAATGCCGACGCCATAATTTGCTCTGGCCTGCAGCAGAGCTGTCTGTTCAGCCGATGTGGGTAGATCACCTGGCCGACCGGCCAAAGCCATAGCATTTATCTGCATCTGGCTGGAGCCGTCGCACCTTCTGCGATCACCGGCGTCCAATGTGAATGCGGTGTTGACGTTTAGCATCGCGCCATTGTCGATAATCCTGACGGCGGCGTAAATTGGCTTGCCCTTACTGGAGGTTATGTCGGGCAGTTTAATCCATTTGGAATCGCCCACACCGTCGCCGTCCGCATCGGCGGTGGCCAGCGGCGTATTGAAGTCAGTTATCTGGCCGTACTCTCGCACGACGCCGGCTCGAACATTTCCGGCGTAGCTACCCAAGTATCCAGTAATATCGCTTATCTGCTTCCAATAATAATTGTTGCCGGATTTGTAAGGCTCAAGCTCTGCCAGCCAGCTATTGTTCGGGTCGGGATAATCATAGTATTCCTGGCTTGCTACACGGGGAACATCCTGAACTAATTCCTCGGATATTTCCGCAATGATGGAATCAACTGCGGAGTCGAGTTCTCTGCTTTCTAATGTAGCTGATGCTGCAATTTTGTCTACTCGGGCGACCATTACAAACAGCACGCCGACAATGGCTAACAGGGTAGTTAAAACCACAGCGAGAATGAGTGCTGAGCCGGCGGAAAACCTATTTGCAGCAGATTTTCTGTTCGCTGTTTTCATTCTGATAACATTAACTGCCCAAGTACACAATGTGCGTAAAGGTTCTACCATCTTTTATCACGCCTTTGGAATCGTATAGCGTGAATGTGAACTTAAAAGCCCGGGTGTTAATGCTCTGAGGTACAGTTTGCGGGCTTCTGGTCCACTTAATCTGGCCGTTCGTGTCCCACTCGGCAAACTCTATCGTAAAGTTGTGAACGCCTTTGGCCATTAGCATCACCATATAACCCTGCAAATCATTCGGATTTATCAGCGGTCTTTTCACCCAATCCTCAGGGTCGGCAAAAGGACGAATTACTCTCCACTGCGACAGAGATTCTCTATAATATTCACCTACAGGCGAACCTGCTGCAGGCGCGTCGCCGGTTAGAATTGTTTGCCTTCGCAGCAGCATGTTTTGCTGCGGTTTGGGCAGCCCGCTGAATGAGTTGGGGTCCGGCTGGCCGTAAAACACACAGGCCACATTTCCCGCCATTGTTTCGCCATCGTATTGTCCGGTCGATTGAAAACTGCCGCTGGTGAAAAAGGCGATGCAATCTGAATTGACCTGGACATTCGTACCGTTTATTTTGAACGTATCGGTGTTGAAGCCTATGTAGCCGCCGTATTCGTATACTACGCTCCTGAAGTCGGCGTCAAGCTGGTCAGTAATAGCGCGCAGCTTCTGCATAATCTCCGCATTTGCGATCGCGGTCCGCTGCGAATTTATGCTGACCTTGAAGATGACGCCGGCAAATGACAGCACCATCGCCAGTAGCCCCACCGCAACTGCCAACTCGAGTAGAGTAAAGCCCTTAACTGTTCGTAGTTTAGAGTTCATTGTTCATTGTTCATCGAGCTAAGGAACGTTTCAGACCGCTCAACATTTTTGACAAATTTGTTAAATCATTTCTAAAATCAACAATCTTTTTTCATCGAGGTATGATTGCCTAAACGATATGTGCAGCAGTGTAACGCACTCAAAAATTGACCCTCGGGCTATATCTATGAAATGACTGAAATCCTTTTTTCTTCGAGCTGATCCCTCCGAAGTATTTGAGGGTATAGAAACAGCGGCTCTTCTTAGCTGGCTGGTTAACCCGAACATCTCCGTATTTGGAAATCCCTTTGTTAGCAGGTAGATTTCACTTACTAAATCTATTGCTTTTTTGTAAACGTCCAGGTCTTCAAAATTGAACCCCATCGCTCGATCCTTTCCTCTATCAACACTGAACTACGAACTATGAACAATGAACTGCCTCAAAATCTCATGATTCTCTGATATACTGCTATACAAGGGTCTTTGCCGCTGCCGATTGGCGGAGGAACCACCCAAACGGCCACGCCATGTGAACCTTCCCAGGGTCTATCAAGTTCAATGGTAGGCGCAGGGAAAGCACCAGAAACAGGATTGCATCGTTGTAGTACCCGATATATTTGGCCTGTTTCATCATCCACAATCGTGCAGCCATCGTTGATCCATGTTTGGGTTGCGCCAGGCGATCCTGTGAGCACATTGCTGCCGGGTGTGGCTGAAATACGTACAGACATCGGAATAGGTCTTCCTGCACCACCTTGATATGAGGCGGCACTTGCAGTTTTTCTGCTGACAAAAACCGTTACCTGCACGAGTCGCTCAGGGGGTTGCCCGGCAGCGTTTAATCCTACACGCTGGCAAAGAGCCGACCAGTAGTACTGTTTTTCCGAGATGTCCCCTTGGGTCGATGGATAAGCGAATTCCTCGTCAGGTACAGGTCTTCTGGCCGCAACGTTCTCAAAACGTCTGAGTGGTCCAGCAAGCAGAGTGGGGTCTGCGGGATCAATCCCGTAGAGCTTTATCTTTGCAAAGGCCTCGTCTGCTACTACCGCCGCTGTCGTTTGCTCCGAGGCGACAGCCGTCAGATAGATACCGGCTAGGAATGTGCCGGCTATGAAGAGCATTCCGATGGCAAGCGTAGCGACGGCCAAAAGGACTTCAGTAAGAGAAAAACCGGTTTTTGCCAGTTTACTGCTCATTGTTTTTGAATTCATTGTTCATCGACAAACGATGAACTAAGTTACTGTTTTATGATCGTCCCGGTATAAGGATTGATATAGATCGCTTGCGGCACCAGCTTTACCAGATACTCCGACCAGGCCTTACCTTTGGCATAAGCCCGCTTGAATTTCTGCTCTTCGTAGACAATAAAACTGTTGCGACTTGCTTCTTTGCCCAGACCCAATTCGGCGTAGTCATCCTGAATGAACATGCCAACGTTATGGTTGGCGACGTTTTCTTGGGAGTTGAAGACATCGTCCGCGGACTCTGTGGGATTTGCCGGCCGATAAGCGCCCTGCCTATTTCTAACTCGCACATCGTGTATTACCAATTTTCCGGATGGCGAAAAAATTATCGAAAAAGAAGTTGTATCCTGCAGCTCAGCAGGCTGATCAATCTTACTATCATCATCAATAGGCTCGTCCCCTGCGTACATTGGATTTATATTGGTTCTGCGCCGCAAATCCATCACACCTATTGTTTCCGGCAGTCTTATCGGTTTTAGACCCGGAATCGCCCGAAAGCCATAAGCCAGCATATCCGGGTCCTGTATGATAAAAATCATATATTGAGACGCTTTGAGTGGACCTTCAGGATGATAGGCTTTTTGGAATCTAATTCCGGCGTACCTCTGATTTTTCAAAGCAATGGTACGGGCTGAAGCCAATGCCGAGCTTATCATACCTGTTACGCTGCCTTGAGATTCAAACGAGTCCAAAAAAGCCCGCAGCGCCGGCAGTGCCAGGCTCATAAGCAGCGCCGCTGCTACGATAACCACTGTTATCTCTATCAGCGTAAGACCGGATTGTTTATATTTTGGCTTCATTGTTCATTTTTTGTTTTTGCTGCTTATGTCATCGGCGGTAGCAAACATCCTGTCCGGGCCCGCCGATATTAACTCCGGGAACGTGTCGCCGGGGACATATCTATAATCCAGCAATGTTCCCCATACATCGTATATCTGCGGCATATCAACGGCAGAAGGATTGTTCTTTATTAGCGACCTATCTATATTCTCCAGTATTTTGCATGAGCTTAGCGTCCCCTGGAGCTGGCCATAAAGGGCTGCGGAGTGCGTCAGATAGGGCGGCTTATTTGGATCAGGAAATACATTCCAATACTCGTAATATTCTTGCAGGGCACTTTCCAGCACCGAAAAAACATTTTCCAGGCCCTTTTCTTTGGCCTGACTGACGATCCGGGCAGCGACGGCAATTACCATGCTGGCCAACATCGCAATCAGCGCCACTACAATCAACGTCTCCACGAGCGTCATGCCGTATTTTGATTCCTGGCTTTTCATAGCTTTAGTGGACGGGCAGAGGTAGATGGCGGTTTAATTTCCGAAGTTACAAATGTCGTCGGCTGTTCCGTACTCGCCGTCCGGGCCCGCTGAAATCAATATGTAGGAGTCAGGTCTGTAAGGCCAGGGCCTGGCTGTTATCTTCGGGTCTCTTATGTACTCATAGAAGAAACTAAAATCTTCAAGTACATGCCTCCTACGAGCTGCGGAAGGCTTGCTCCAGTCCGCCAGTTTCCCAAGGTTAATGAGGGGAAAATTGTCACGGGCATTATAAATCAGCTCTCCGCAATTGGGTGATCCTGGCGTATAGCTTAGGGATTTGCTCGAGGTATTTGCCCGGTAATACAGGATGGGCGTCCCGGCATGTTGGGTAGTCGTCTCAGATATACCGGGCTTTCTGAAGGTTATCTTCTTTACGCTGAACACGTCGCAAAGCACAAATGTATCCGGCGCCAGCAGGCCGCTATCAATGAACAGTCCCGGCTTATCGGGTGAAATGTCCATCAGTCTGAACACGCTGGCAGTTGCCAGCTCCAGGTAGGGTCCTTTTCTTTGAGCCATCAAGACGGCGTCGTTCGGATTGTATACGAAGACGCCGGCATCGTTGTAACCGTTCGCTCTGAAGTCAGACTTGGGATGAAATCCCATCAAGTCCCAACCGACCAGAGCTTCAGCGAGTTTCTGTGCGCCGCAATAGTTACGTACAGCAGAACCGGTGGTAGGGTCCCACCAGTCGGACGGCGGATAATCTCCGTAGTCGTTCCTAAAGGCCGTAAGTGCCGTCTCAATGCCGACAAATTGTGCCTTCTGCTTGGTCTGTTTGGCGGTATTTTTCACCGCATTCACAGCCGGAATGAGCAGGGCAACCAGCATCGCCATTATCCCAATGACCGTCAACAACTCCACAATCGTAAAGCCTGATTCTCTGCGCTTCATAGCCAGATTCTTTCACAAATCCGTTATTTTTACTCCGGCAACTTATTGGCTCTGACCTTCCGTGTAGCTGCTGCCGAGCCAGTTGTCGGCAAATACCCCAAAATCACGAAAATTGACAATAGCGTGCGGCTCGACATCATCACTTCGGAACAGATTATGCTCATCATTGAGGTCAACTTGTGCCAACCACTTGAGGGCGAATACAAATAAATCCGAGATACTACCTTTCCAGATGCTGGCGTACGCTGCAAAGTCAAAAAAGTTGATCGTGCCGTAGCCTTCTTCATCGTCGCCCCTGAATAGATTTTGCCTGTCGTACGGGTCTACTTTGTCCAGCCACGTCTCGGCCAAGAGTTTTAAGTCATTGACATCCACATAGCAGTCGCGGTTCAAATCGCCGGCTAAAAGACCGCCTCCGCCACAGTAGAAAGTGCACCTTATGTAATCCCAGTGCGTAATATAGCGGTCCCACAACTGCTCTGCTACGTTGACGCGAATACCTAGCGATAGCTTGTGCAAACTCGGCGTTTTGTATTTCTCGCCAATAGTTATTGCCTGGTTACGGTATTCGCCCCTGACATCTGCCTGTGCGCTATTTGACTCCCAGACCACCTCATCATCAATCAGCACGATGGCGGTGCACATATTCGGGTCCCACGGGCTAAAAGCATACGTTTCCAGCTTCAGGTCAAATTGAATCTCATTAAAGTCTACCAGATATAGCTGCTGAGAAACTGTCGCCATATCTCCTGGAGCAAACGTCTGCCAGAACTCCGAATAAAGCGTCAAATTGTAACTGCCGTCAGTCCGCCAATCCGAGCTTACATATCCGCGGAACTTATTTGCCGGAACGTTTGCTATCCAGCCGTTCGGGTCTTTTACGGCGATGTTGCTAATCCAGGCGTCATCTTCAAAGCTTCCATTTACGATCTGGCAGCCGCTCGCCTGCGCCGAGTTTACAGCCAGTAGTACAACCATCGTCACTCCGAAAACTATCGTTCTTTTCATCACCTGATTTCCTGTCCTTTCAGCAAGGTTATTTCAACATTTAGCAAGTGGTTTCTATGCTCGTGACTGTTATTCTCTGTATTTCCACTCAAAATTGCAGATGTCGTCAGCCGTGCCGTACTCGCCGTCGAGTCCGGCAGTAATCAGAATAAAGCTGTCTGCACGGTAGGGTCTGGGTGGATATGGGATTTTGTGGTTCCTGGTATTCTTGTAAAACCTGTCACGATCCATAAGGGCGTGCCGAGAAGTAGTTCCTTGCTCCCAGGGCTTACCAAGCATTACTAACATCTGGTTATCCCAGTAATTGTAGATGTTACCTTGGCTATTGGTTGCAGTAGGATTAGTGTTAGGATCGTGCAAGCTGTTTGACACATCTGCCTTGTAATAAAGTATGGGCATGCCGCCTCTGGCACCACTTTTGTACGAGTGGCTAAAAACGTCGCATAAGACGTAACTTTCTGGAAGGAATGGGCTTGTATTACCCGCACCGTAAATGTCTACCAGCTTCTGGACGTTTGCATTCTCCAGTTGCAGGTATGGCTTTTTTCTGGCGTCAAGAGTTGTGGTGACGTACAGCGCCCTGCCTGCACGATCGACACCGTCACGAAGGAAATCTGAGTCCGGATGAAAGCCCATCAAATCTTGCCCCATCATCGCTTCGCAGAGCTTTAATGCTCCACAGTACGCGTTACCTGCACTGTCAAGTGCACTGGAAGGCGGATAGCCATCGAGTTCGCCGCTAAAGAACTCAATCCCGGTTCCAATAGCAGCCAATTGCGTCCTTTGCGTTACCTCCTTGGCATACATCCTGACCCTGTTTATAGCGGGCACTAATAGGCCGATGAGAATCACAATGATGCTCATAACAGTCAGCAGCTCAACGATGGTAAACCCCACTTTTTTCTTGTTGGTTTTTTTGGTAATCGACTTCATTATTTTTCTCCTTCTTTCAGCAAATGGCATTTTTGTGAGCTCAGTATTGTTCTTATGCGGCGCTGCTTAACGCCGAAATAATTGATATCATGGGCAAAAATATTGACAGCACGATGGTCAAAACGACACTGCCGAGCACAACAATTATGATCGGCTCAAGCAGGTGCATTAACGAGCCAACCATTACTTCAACCTGCTCGTCATAATTGTCGGCTACTTTCAGAAGCATCTTGTCCAGGTCGCCTGTCTCCTCGCCAACCGCAACCATATTGGAGATAATCAGGTCAACGGTTTTGGACTGCCGCAGCGGACCGGCGAAAGTATCACCCTGCCTGATGGAATTGTGAACGTTTGCCAGCATATTGGAGAAAACCTCGTTTCCTGCCGTTTCCCGAGTAACGTTGATGGCATCGAGGATCGGCACGCCAGCACTAATCAGTGTTCCCAGGGTTCTTGTCCATCGTGTGACAGCGACCTTGCCGCTGAGCTGCCCAAGCACTGGTATCCTCAGTTTGATCGTATCAAGGACTAATCTGCCAGGGCGAAACCTCTTGGCGAATCGCAACAGAGCAATTACTATAAATGGTGTTGCCACAAGGACGATCCATCCACCAAGCCGAACTGTGTATCCCAATAATGGTATGGTTACGCTGGGAGACCACTCGGGACCGTACGCTATCCAACTACTTATGCCGAGTACTATTTGCGTTATCGTTGGCAGTTGTGCTCCCTCACTCATCTCAGTGAGGACCTGGGTGAAGTTGGGTATGACGAAAGTCATCAACCCTAACAGGATAGTAAAAGCCGCCGTCAAAACCACCGCCGGATAAATCATTGCACCCACAACGCGAGACTTAAGTCTCTGAGCTTTTTCCATGAAGTCAGCAACTCGCGCCAGGATAAGGTCCAGCACACCGCCTGTCTCGCCTGCCGCAACCATGTTGACAAAGAGCCGGTTAAAAGCTCTTGGGCATCTTGCCATTGCTTCTGAAAGCGTTGAACCTCCTTCTATGTCGTCAGCCACATATCCGATAACCCTTTTAAAAGTTCCACCTCTTTGCTGTTCTTGAAGAATTCTAAGTGAGCGCAAAATAGGCAGGCCTGCGTCCTGAAGCGTGGAAAGCTGTCTGGCGAACTGACTTACAAACTTTGCTTTGACTCTGCCGCCGGCGCCGCGTCTGTGCTGTGGTCTGGCAATGGCTTTTGCCGCTGCTGCTTTGGCGACCCGTGAGCGGACCTTTGTGGGAAAATATCCCATATTCCGTATTTTGCTGATTGCTTCCTTCTCACTGAGGGCCTCAATTTCGTCTTTTATTTCCACGCCCTGTGAGTCTAATGCTACGTACTGGTAAAGGGGCATCGCAGAACCTCCCTCTGGATCACTAATTCCTATTGACTATTCCTCAGAATCGTAATCTTTCCTTACACTTCCATAACCGTTTCTTTTACTACTTCGTCTATGGTAGTGATGCCGTCATAGATGTCAGCCAAACCAGCGTTACGCAGCAGCTTCATACCGGCTTTTTGAGCAGCTATACGCAGGAGATTTGTCGAAGCACGATTCATTATCAACTCACGGATTTCGTCATTTAAGGTCATAATCTCGAAGATGCCGGTCCGACCTCTGTAACCGGTATTGTTGCACTTAGCACAGCCTCGTCCGTAATAGAACTTTTTGCCCTTTATATCGTCCTCGGTAAGCTCCAGCTCTCTCAATTGGACTTCATTCGGCTCGTAGGGCTCTTTGCAATTTTCACATATCTTCCTGATTAAACGTTGCGAAACGATGCCCTCCAGGGTGGCAGTGAGAAGGTAAGGCTCTACGCCCAAATCCAGCAGTCGTGCTATCGAGCTGGGAGCGTCATTTGTGTGCAGGGTAGTGAACACGATGTGGCCGGTAAGCGAGGCTTGGGCTGAGATCTCTGCTGTCTCCAGGTCACGGATTTCGCCAACCAGAATGATATCGGGGTCCTGGCGGAGTATGTGCCTTAAACACCTTGCGAATGTCAGTCCAATATCCGGCTTCATTTGAACCTGAATAAGACCGTCAATGTCATATTCCACCGGGTCTTCGGTCGTGATTATTTTCCATTCGATGCTATTGAGCTCACTCAAGGCTGAGTAAAGAGTTGTGGTTTTGCCGCATCCGGTAGGCCCGGTGACGATGATGATGCCGTTGGGTTTATTAATAAGCTGGCGCACCATGTCTTGCTGATCGGGCCTAAGGCCAAGTTTTGACAAATCAAAACTCACCTGCGACCTGTCCAGAACACGAAGTACGACGCTTTCTCCAAACATTGTTGGCAGAACACTAACACGAAGGTCCACTGGTTTGCTCTCGACAGTCAGCGATATTCGCCCGTCCTGGGGCAGCCGCCTCTCAGCGATATCCAGGTCAGCCATGACCTTTATTCGCGAGCTAAGCGCCGCCGCAATATACCTTGGCGGGGGGATCATTTCATAAAGCACGCCGTCAATACGGTAGCGCATCTTGTACTCGTGTTCAAACGGCTCGAAGTGGATGTCCGAAGCCTTATCGCGAATTGCCTGCAGAAGAACCAGATTCAGGAGTTTCTTAACCGGGTTAGACTCAGATAACTCCTTAAGTTCGTCCAGGTCAATGCTCTGATTTCTGCCGTCAAACTCAGCAAGGAATCTGTCGCTCTGTATTTCATCTATAAGCTCGTTGATATTCTCGTCCTGTGTCTCATAATACTTGGATAGGACGGCTTCCAACGTCTCGGGGTCGGTTATTTTAGCGTTGACTTTGAAACCCATCAGCGTGCTTAAGTCATCGGTTGCTCTGAAATTATCGGCGCTATCCAGAGCAACGGTCAGCTCATTCTGGCCTTTGTCATATTCGATAGGGACAATATGATAGGTCTTCGCCATTTGGGCTGGGACCTTGTCGATCACATCAGCAGGAATGTTGAGCCCCTCTATATCGACATATTCCATACCTCTTTGAGCGGCCAGTGCAAGTTGCAACTGACTTTCCTCGACCAAACCTAATTCCAAGAATATCTGCCCTATCTGAACTTTCCCGTGCCGCTGATTTTGAATCTTCAGGCATTCATGAACCTTCTCTCTGGCCAGAACTCCCATTTTTATGAGTATTCTGCCAAGCGGTCGGCCCCTCAACTGTTCTACAGGAGGCAGCTTTTGTACGGCTTTCATCTTAGCCATATAAGTTTGCCCTCGTTAAGAACTCTTTTTCCACCTAAAGTATTATACGACATTAAAACCTTTTTGGCAAAGAAATTATGAATTGGACATTTAGTTATTAAGACAGTTACAAATCCAAGTCTTTCCTCCGAAAAGTCCCATAAGGTCTGAAAAAGGCCGATTGGCCGTGCAGAGTCCTCTTTCCAGACCAGTTATGTTCGCAGAACTGGCCCGATGTCCTCCATTTCCTGGGTAACTGCTGCTTTTTTGGCAGCCTTTGCCCTTCCCTTTATGGCGCTCATTTTGACAAGGGCTTTATCCTGCAACGCTCCAGGCTGACGGCTCTTATCCAGCATCTCCTCCAGCGTGATTTTGCCCGCATCGTACAGTTGCCACAGGTGCTCGTCGAGAAGCTGCATACCGAGCTTTTTGCCCGTCTGAATGCTCGAATCGATGCGGTAGGTCTTATTTTCACGGATCAGATTTGCAATCGCAGGCGTTACAACCATGAACTCGTAAGCTGCCACTCTTCCCTTGCCAGTAGCCAGCGGACATAGAGCTTGACTGAGCACAGCTATCAAATTGCTGCTCAACTGAATACGAATCTGCTCCTGCTGGGCGACAGGAAATATGTCGATAATTCTGGTAATTGTTCCCGCGGCGCTTGTGGTGTGCACCGTGCTAAAGACAAGGTGGCCAGTCTCAGCAGCCCTAATGCCTGATTCAATTGTCTCCAGGTCTCGCAGTTCGCCTACCAAGATAACGTCAGGGTCCATTCTCAACACGCGTCTTAGCGCTTCCCCGAAGCTGGGTACGTCGACGCCGACTTCGCGCTGGTTGACTATAGATTTTTTGTGCGGGTGGTAGTATTCTATGGGGTCCTCGACCGTGATTATATGGCGGTCAAAGTTCTCGTTAATGTAGTTTACCATACAGGCCAAGGTCGTGGTTTTGCCGCTTCCGGTTGGGCCTGTAACCAAAAACAGCCCCCTCGGTCTACGGCACAGAGCGGCTGTAATCTTGGGTAAACCTATCTCCTCAAACGTCATGATTTTTGAGGGAATAAGCCGCAAGACGAGTGATATGTTGCCTTTTTGCCGAAACACAGACACGCGAAATCTGCCTTTGTCACCGAAGGCAAACCCAAAGTCTGTACCACCCTCTTCTTGCAGCTCCTGCTGATTTCGATCGGGAGTGATGCTTTTCATCAGAGCCACGGTATCGTCCGGCTCAAGGACCTTAGTCTCAAGAGACCGCAGTCGCTCGTCTATTCGCAGTACCGGCGACCGGCCAACAACCAAGTGTATATCAGAGGCCCCTTGCGTTACGCACGCATGTAGAAGTCTATCCATGTTAACGGTTGCCATTTCAGAGTCCTCGGTCAATAACTATACTTTTATTATTCCACCACAACGCCTTCACTTTGTGCTATTGTCGCCACTTCAGCGGGGGTTGTTATTCCCTTAAACACTTTGATTTTGCCGTCATCTACAAGTGCTCTCATTCCAGATGCCTTAGCTGCCTTTCTCAGTTCTCCGGTGGGCGCCTTTTTGAAGGCGAGTTCCCTTATTTCGTTGTTCATTTCTATCATCTCAAATATTGCGAGCCGGCCTTTGAAACCGGTGTGCTGACACTGGCCGCATCCAGCTCCCTTGTAGATGGTGTATTTCTCCAGCTCCTCTGGGCTGATGCCCAGCAGCCGCAAGTAGTGCGGATCCGGGTTATGGTCAATTTCTTTGCACTTGTCACATATAACCCTGACCAGCCGCTGTGCCATAATAGCCTGTATTGAGCTGGCCACCAAGAACGGCTTGACGCCCATGTCGATCAGACGCGGGATTGCACTACAGGCATCGTTGGTATGCAAGGTGCTGAACACCAGGTGGCCGGTAAGCGCCGCCTGAACCGCGATATCTGCTACGGCGCTATCTCGAATCTCGCCGACTAGTATAATATTCGGAGCTTGCCTGAGCATGGCCCTGAGGATCCTTTCGAATGTCAGGCCGATATCCTCCTTGACCTGGCACTGGTTCATTCCATCAAAGTTGTACTCGACGGGATCCTCGGCGGTAACAATCTTTTTGTCAGGCTTGTTGAGTTCCTGCAATGCAGCATACAGCGTTGTGGTTTTGCCACTGCCTGTAGGACCTGTAACCAGGAAGATGCCGTTGGGCCTTCTAATTATGTGCTGAAACTGCTCATAATGGTCGTGCTCAAAGCCCAACGATTCGATACCGATGTTGACCGACTCACGGCGCAGAATTCGCAGTACCACGCTTTCCCCATGATTGCCCGGCAGAGCCGAGACACGAAAATCAACGTCCTGGCCTCCTATAACTCGTTTGATACGACCATCTTGCGGCAGTCTCTTCTCGGCGATGTCCATGCCGGACAATATCTTTAGACGTGTGATAAGCGGCGCCTGCATATTCTTGGGAATGTTGTCTCTTTCCAGGCAGACGCCGTCGATTCGGTATCTTACGCGCACCCTGTCGGTCATCGGTTCGACGTGAATATCGCTGGCCCGCATGAAAAAGGCATTGTCAATTATCAGATTTACCAGCCTGATAATGGGGGCCTCACTATCGTCATCGGCGCCTTGAACTCGGAACGCCTCTGCCTGTAAATCGCTGCCAGCCTCGGCAAGCTCAGCGGCCGTTGCGTCAATGCTGTGTTTGAGCTTGTCGTCCTCTTCCTTCTGCGTTTTGTCGAACGAGTTTTCAATGTAAGCGCGGATTTTCTTGGGGTTTGCCAGGTAGCACTCCAATTCGGTATTCAGCCGAAATCGGATCGCATCCAGGGTATCAAAATCTGACGGGTCGCTGATAACCAGTTTCAGTTTGCCGTTGTTCATGCTTAAAGGCAGGACATTATGCCTTTTTATGAGTTCTTCCGAGATGATCTTGGTTGCATCAGGCGGTATCGTGACTTCGTCCAGATTTATGTATTGCAGCCCGAATTGCTTGGCGATAGCCTTGGTCAGCGTCTCTTCGTCGATCAGGCCTTGCTCGAGCAGCACCTGGCCGAGCCGTTTGTTGTCGGTTTTCGAGGCCTTAATCGCATTAACGAGGGCTTCCTTCTGCACCAGCCCGGCTTTGTAGAGTATTTCACCCAAATGCCTGCGTTCTTTGGCCATATAACCTCATGCCTAAGCTTTCCCATTCATTATTATAACACGATCAGGACATCGAGTCAAATACAGATTTTCAAGCGGAGCATATTTAGGGCCGTTTGCGCCGCTCTACGTCGGTTAGAGTCTCGGTCGTGAGTAAAAACAAATCGTTGCGTTTCGCATCCGCTAACAGAGTCTACACTAATATATACCAGGCCTACAGGTTTTTGTTCGCTTGCTCCGGTCGGTCCGGCTATGCCGGTTATGCCGATGGCAAAATCTGCGTGGGCCTTTTTTCTGGCACTTTGCGCCATGGCTTCTGCTACCCGGCTGCTGACGGCGCCGTACTTTTCGATCAGCCCAGCCGG
>Ga0172366_10001935_pt1 | contig 16175 bp, 18 predicted proteins | sample LakKivSesite69cm_FD_114533 | JGI IMG/M metagenome (GOLD analysis project Ga0172366, IMG submission 114533) | Sediment microbial communities from Lake Kivu, Rwanda - Sediment site 69cm | ecosystem: Environmental > Aquatic > Freshwater > Lake > Sediment | place: Rwanda: Western Province, Lake... | reverse complement strand
TGCCGATCCTCTCAGAGTACGCATAAGTGATGAGAACATAAAAGGGGAATTCACTCCCGAAATGGTGGATGTGGAAAAACTCGTCAACGACATTGCGCGCACTTATCAAGATCTTCCTTTGCTAGCTGGAGATGTGTTTCAGTGTGTATCGTTTGCCGGCGTAGTTCCCTGGATGGAAGCCATTATCGGCTGCCATATATATTCCCTGGGTAAGGGGGGAGCTAGCATGGTGGCTAACCCAGCCGATACAAAACCAAGCGATTTGCCCCAACACCTGCGTTACCTTCTGGATAACCTCAACGAAAATGCGTGGTTCAAAAAACTGAGTGACGGATGCCAGGCATTAGCCGAGGTTTTGTGTGCTAAATTCCCCATAGCCCAAACTTCTCCGTTGCGGGGCCCGGGTGACATGGTGGGGGCTTTGCTTGGCCATGAAAACTTTATTTGGCGAATGCTCAAGCCAGCCGTCAATAAGGACTTCCTAAATGAACTACTTGGCCTCTGTGCTAAGATATATATAAAGACGGTCAAAATGCAGCTTGAGCATTCAAAAGGATTTAAGGGGGGATACTGCAATCCCTGGGGGCTTTGGGCACCGGGGTTAAATGTTAGAACTCAAGAAGATGAAGCATCTCTTGTTTCGCCTCGACTGTACAATAAGTTTTTACTTCCCTACCATATACAAGAGGTGGATGCCTTTGACTACTCAACCTTCCATATGCACTCTGGCTATGTGATATCCGTCTATAATTGGCGGGATTTCTCTAAGAAAAGCACTATTAGCGCCTTCGAGGTATCCCTGGACCCCAATGGGCCAACCGTCGAGAAATTAATGCCAACCTTACTGGAAATGAACTCTAGGAAGCCTTTAGTAATCGGATCCGCTACTAATGAACTGGCTAAAGCGGTTGAAAAGCATATTGGGGATTTCCCGGGAAGTATATTACATTGCAAACCTTCTCCTGAAAACAAAAAAGCATGAATGATGCGGGGATGGAGTTGGAGTGAGGGGAAATCATAAAAAAACCGGGGAAAGTATGACCATATATACCATCGATTTTCAGCCTGTAGGACGGCGGGGCCAATGCCAGAGCACCGAGTCCCTTCTGGATTGTGCACATCAGCTTGGCATAGGTATCAGTGCAATATGCGGAGGCAAAGGAACTTGTTATTCATGTAAGGTTAGAGTCTTAAGCGGAACCGTATCCAAACCAACCCCCAGTGAGCTAGAGGCCTTTTCACCCCAGGAATTTGCGGATGGCTGGCGCTTGGCTTGCCAGACTTACCCTACAAGTGATTGTAGGCTAGATGTGCCGCTTGAGTCGATGACAACTCCGCAGCGAACCCAGGTAGAGGGGATAGAGATAGCAGTCCCTATTGAACCAGCGGTTCGCGCCTACCAAGTAGAACTAACCGTTCCATCCGTGTCCAGCCTCCAAGCTGATGCTGACCGTTTACTCGAAACGCTTAACCAGCAGCACCAGCTACAGTGCAACAGGATTGATATGAGCGTCTTGTGCACTCTCTCTACCCAACTACGGTCCTGGAACTGGCGCTGCCAGGCTACGGTTCGCCATGATGAAGTAGTAGCTATCAGTCCCCGGCCCAGCCGCCAACTGGGGTTGGCTATAGATTTGGGCACCACCAAGATTGCTGGCTATCTAGCTGATTTGACTAACGGTCGAACATTGGCTGCTGAAGGAATTATGAATCCGCAGATAGGTCTTGGGGAAGATATTATCACTCGCATTGCTAGGGCTATAGAATCACCCCGTGAGGGCGCGCACCTACAAAGGCTTGTTGCAGAAGCATTAAACGAGCTGGCTATTAACCTGTGTGCCAAGATTAGTGCCAATGCCGAAGAAATTGTTGAGGCAATAGTAGTGGGCAATACCGCTATGCATCACCTATTTCTTGGCCTACCAGTAAGGCAACTGGCGGTTTCTCCCTTTGTCCCGGCAGTTGGCCAAGCTCTGGATGTGAAAGCCCGCGATTTGGATTTACATATTGCTCCAGGAGCCTATGTCCACCTGTTACCTAATATCGCTGGTTTTATCGGCGCTGACCACGTGTCAGTACTGCTAGCCACAGAAGCCTGGCAAGCTGAGGGGGTGGTAGTGGTTATAGATATAGGAACCAATACTGAGGTTTCATTAGTAAATGATGGTAAGATAGCTGCCGTCTCGTGTGCATCCGGCCCGGCATTCGAGGGCGGTCACATCAGGGATGGTATGCGGGCAGCGAGTGGTGCTATAGAACGGCTACGAATAGAGAACGATGTCATCCACTACCAGACTATTGATAAAGTACCGCCGGTTGGAATCTGCGGGTCGGGCATAGTTGATGCTATGGCTCAACTCTATCGGCACGGGATAATTGACCAAAGCGGCAGGATGATAGATAACCATCCACGTGTCCGTATACACCAGAAGGAACGTGAATTCGTGTTAGTTAGCGAGAAAGAGCGAGACGGACACCCAGCTATAGTTATTACTCAGCAGGATGTGCGCGAGCTGCAATTGGCTAAAGCAGCTATTCGCACCGGTATCCAAGTACTCTTAGAAACAAACGGACGTTCTGATGAGGAAATTGACCAAGTGATTATTGCTGGAGCTTTCGGCAGTTATATTGATGTGACCAGCGCGGTAACACTAGGTATGTTACCATCATTACCCCTAAACCACTTCCATCAGGTAGGCAACGCTGCCGGTATGGGAGCTAAGCTAGCTTTGCTCTCCCTCAGCCAGCGAAGTCAGTCCCAAGCCATAGCATCTCAGGTCCATTACATCGAGCTAGCCAGCTCTCCTGATTTTATGCAGACCTTCACTGAGGCTCTCCACCTAGGACAATACCGAATAAAACAGGGAAAACGGGAGGAAATCAACTAATGGAAACTAAGGTATCAAGTGTCAATAATGAAGTAATTATTGGACATGACCAGCCAACAGTGCTCATTGGTGAGCGTATTAACCCTACGGGTAAGAAAAAGCTGGCGGCGGCATTGCGGGCCGGTAATCTGGAACTTGTGTGTCAAGAGGCTCTGGCGCAGGTGAAAGCTGGGGCGGATATCCTTGATGTCAATGTGAGCTCGTCTGATGTGGATGAGGTAAGCCTACTTCCCCAAGCTGTGCAAGCAGTGACGGACACTATCGATGTTCCCCTGTGCCTTGATAGCACTAACCCACAAGCCCTGGAAGCAGCTCTCAAGACTTACCGGGGTAAACCAATCGTAAACTCGGTCAATGGAGAGGAACACTCCCTAGTGACAATCCTGCCCTTGGTAAAGAAATATGGAACCGCGGTTATCGGTCTGACAATGGACGACGAGGGTATTCCAAATAGTCCGGAGCGGCGTGTAGCCATCGCCCACAAGATTGTGGAACGTGCTGAAGCACTTGGTATTCCCCGTCACGATGTCATTATTGACTGCCTAGCCATGACATTAGGAGCAGACAGTAGGGCTGGTCTGGTAGTCATCGAGGCTATTCGCATGGTTAAAGCTGAACTTGGAGTTAACCAGACCTTAGGTGCCAGCAACATATCCTTCGGTATGCCCGACCGCAATTTTCTGACGAGTTATTTTCTGGCCATCGCTATCGCTGCCGGAGTGACCTGCCCGGTCGTGGATGTAGATAAGGTGCGTCCGGCCATACTGGCTACTGACCTAGTTCTAGGTAACGATGAGTATGCGAGACGTTACATTAAGGGCTACCGACAACGTCAGAGCCCGTAGAAAACGGAAGTTAGAGAAGGTAAGACTCGACAGTTTTGAACAAAGTCTACTGGATGCTAATTGGTTTCGCCCTGAAGCTTAACCGAAGCCTAGACCTCAATAGGAATGCGACCGTACTTCTCTATAAGGTCAACCAGCCTGCCCACCCGCTCAATCTTGCCATCGAAGGGGAGGTTATCTCCCATCCCCACAATAAAACTATAGCCAGGCGATATCTCCCTGAAAAGGTTTAGCACATAGTCGTCAAACTCCTGGTCGCTGTATTGCGGTCCAAAGAGCATGGAAGGTATTCCACCCCAGATAGTCACCTTATCACCCCACGCTTTCTTCAATTCGCCGGTAGTGACCGATGTCATCGGAGCTGGACTCCACGCCTCAGCAACGTCGACCCCGGTTTCCAAGAACATCGGGATAAGCCTTTTCATCTCCCCATCGGCGTGAACCTGGCTAAGTTTTCCTTTGCTGTGAAGAAGCGCTACGGCTTCACGAAGCCAAGGCACAAAGTACTTCCTGAAGACCGGGGTATGCATATCATCGCTCCAATTGCCGCACACCGGAGGAATCTCCACGGGCGAGTTCACCACTATGTCAAGCTGCTTCCTCGACAACTCTACCTCCAGTTCATAGAGACGCTCCACTTCAGCCGGATGGTCATGAAGCTCATAGAAGAATCTCTCATATCCCATCCAATGGCGCATAATCCGCTGCATCGGTGAATAACCTAGCCCGGGCATAACTATTCCATCATTACCCAGCATCTCTTCTGTCTTATAGTAATCAGTGAGGTCAGGCACAACCGTGGTATTCGCCAAGATATACTCAATAACCGGGTAGTCTTTCTCACTTTTGAATGGGAGTTCCACCTCATAGGCAGCCCAAGGGCCTTCTTCAGGGGTAAAAGCAGTCTTCACAGCAACGGTGCCCACCGGGGTCATGTACTCCCTTGTCGTATACGGGGGGTCACTGTGGGTAACCACCTCTAAATTGTGGTACACAGTTTTCCAAATGTCCCTCAAGCGAAGTTGAATGCCGGCGCCTTGGTCACGCAGGATATCCACAATACTCCAGCCACGATATTTTTCAGGAAGCGTATTATGCCCTGAGTGGTAGTTATACCAGAGGTCAATCCGGGCGCCAAAAGGGAGCTTATCCACCGGTTGTTTCCCTGCCGCTGCCAGAATCCTTTGCTTATGTGTCATTGCCATCGCTTCTACTCCTTACTCGTCACGAAATCCCAACGTCATTCCCCTAATAGCTTTTGACATAGCCTAACAGCAGCACCTCCATCAGGAGCATAGCCATCAGCCCCTATTTGGTCAGCGAAGCGCTGGGTTACGGGAGCACCGCCCACTATTACCTTCACCTGGGAGAGTAACGCGACTGAGCCGAGGGCCGCTATTACCTGTTGCATGGCGGGCATGGTAGTAGTAACCAAAGCGGACATGCCCACGATGTCGGGTGCATGCTCCTTTACCGCAGCCACAAACCTATCAGCAGGAACGTTGGTCCCCAAATCAAAAACCTCAAACCCGGCACCCCGTAGAAACATCGCTACAAAATTTTTCCCGATGTCGTGGATATCTCCAGAGACAGTACCAATGACCACTCGTCCCAAGGTAGGCATTTCCGACTTTGCCAGGTGGGGGCGTATAACTTCCATAGCTCTAGTGACTGCCCGAGCTGCCAGTAGCATATCGGGAATAAAGAAATCTCCGGCACTAAACTTATCGCCAACAATAAGCATGCCAGCCTGAAGTCCCGAACTCACGATGTCCACCGGGCTGGCTCCTTTTTCAAGCGCCTCACTCGTTAGCTCCACACACCTAACGTCATTACCCTCTAGTATCGCTTGAATTAAGTTTGAATAGTCGAACATGTTATCCTCCCCCAAAGTACAAATCAGTTCCAACTACCATACTACTCGCTTCCCCGATTGTCAAGGGTGTGGCTTTAGCCCCAGCCATAGGCTATAATTATTTAAATATCAATTGCCTATCCGGAGAGAGTAGGATAATGCCCTGGTTTTATTATGTCGCCAGAGTAATAGTAAAAGGGTTACTAAAACTCCTGACTCATTGTCAGATTAAGGGCAAGGAGAATATCCCTAGCCAAGGCCCCCTGCTAATAGTAGCCAATCACCTTAATCTAGCTGACCCACCTCTACTTGGTATTAGCTTTGGCCGCAAGGTGATATTTATGGCTAAAAAAGAGCTATTTCATCCCAGGTTGAAGGGTTATTTTATAAGCGGTTTTGGTGCCTTTCCAGTGCATCGGGGGCAACTAGATAGAGAGGCGCTACGCCAAGCATATCAGGTACTGGCTAATGGTTTGGCTTTAGTCATGTTCCCTGAAGGAACCAGGAGCCGCAGTGGGCAACTGCAACCCGGCCTCCCTGGCCCAGCGCTAATAGCCATACGTAGTGGTGCTCCTATTCTGCCAGTGGGTATTACTGGAACAGAAAAGATTAAGGGGGCAACTTGGTTTTTGCGGCGCCCTCAGATAACGGTTAATATTGGTCACCCCTTCTATCTGCCGCCAGTTAGTAGTAGATTGACTAAGACAGAGCTGACTGACCTTGCTAATTATATAATGGGGCATATAGCCGAACTCCTCCCCTTAGAATATCGTGGGGATTATGCGAGGTAAGAAACTAAATGGCATTAAGGATTGAAAAAGCGGCTGGAATAGGGTTTTGCTTCGGGGTTAAGCGAGCCATCAATATCCTAGAGAAGGCTGCCCGTGAGCGTGGTGGGGTGGAAACCTTAGGAGCCGTGGTACATAACCAACCGGTGCTACAAAGACTAACCGGGATTGGTGTTAGAGTAGCCAAGAACATTAATGATATAAAGGGTGACACTGTGGCTATTAGTTCTCACGGAGTAAGCCCACAACTAGAAGAGGAGATTAGGGCTCGGCATATTGATATAATTAATACTACTTGCCCTTTTGTCCGCCGAGCTCAGGTTGCAGCTCGGCGATTAGCTGAGTCCGGGTTTTTTACTATTATATATGGTAATGCTGACCATCCTGAGGTCAAGGGCATTCTTGGCTGGGCTAAGGGTAAGGGAGTAGCTACGCTGGATGAGAAGTCTATAGTCAGGTTGGACAATCTACCTCGCCGCTTAGGTATTCTATCTCAGACAACTCAAATACCAGCTCATTTTACTGAGTTTGTGAAGAAGCTTATTGATTCCACCCTGACTAAGGACTCTGAACTGCGTATCATTGATACCATATGTCATGATATTAGACAACGGCAAGCAGCCGCCCTCAAGCTAGCTAGTAAAGTAGACCTGATGCTTGTTATTGGCGGTCATACCAGTGCTAATACCAATCATCTTGTCGAGTTATGCTCCACGGTTACTGAAACATATCTAGTTGAGACTGCGGAAGAAATTAAACTCTCCCGGCTTCAAGGGCAGCGCCATATAGGTATAACGGCCGGGGCTTCTACTGATGAGCAGACTATAAATGAAGTATTAGCGAAACTAAAAGCCTTGGCTCAAATCTAAAGTGTTATCGAGTTTAGATAGCTCATATTACTAGGCAGGTTACCGTCCGGGAAATGCCGGCAATGGGATGGATTTTAGCGGTGACTATGTCGCCAATCTCGTTGAGGGTTTCTCCTTCTATTGTAGCAATAACATCATAAGGTCCGGTTACAGTGTTAACCGATGTTATCCCCTTTATTTGTTTGAGAGCAGAAACCACCTCCTTACTTTTACCTACCATTGTTTCAATCAGAACGAAGGCCTTGGCTACCACTGAATTCACCCCCTTTATGCTTAGTTACTAGTTTATTGATGGTAAACTTAAATTTATTTTAACTTACTCTATTTATACCGTCAAGGTGAGCTACCGGCTTGACAGTAAGTATGTAGTTCCATTTATAATAAGCTGACTTTAATTGGGAATGTAACAACATCTTTGGTATCTTCCAGAGTGGCCGTTAGGAGTCATTGTTAAGTTTGTTTCTGGGTCATGTATTTTCCCCTTAACCAGCCCTTGATAAGCAAGACAATATTAAGGAGAGATTCTTGGAATATTTCCTAAATGAACTACAAAAAACAGTTAAAGAAATGGCAAGAACGATTGCTGAGGAAAAAATACTGCCAGTACGAGCCGAGCTTGATGAAAAAGAGGAGTTTCCTTGGGCTGTAATGAAGGACCTTGCCGATACTGACATGTTTCGCGTCTTCATCCCTGAGAAATATGGAGGGCTGGGCGGAGGATGCCTTGAACTATGTCTAGTTGTCGAGGAGCTGAGCCGAGTGTGTCCTGGAGTAGCCGTTAGTTACGCTGGTAGCCTGCTGGGCAGCTTTACCATCTTGGAATATGGGAGTGAAGAGCAGAAGCAGAGATACCTGCTTGACATAGCCAGTGGCAAAAGACTGGCTGCCTTTGCCGTAACTGAGGCTGAGGCTGGCAGTGACATTGGTAACATAAAGACGACGGCTACTAGAACTGAAGAAGGCTATGTAATCAATGGGACCAAACAGTTTATTACCAACGGTGGTGAAGCTGATATATATACAGTTATCGTTTTAACTGATAAAGCCAAAGGTGCCCGCGGTGCTAGTGCCCTCTTGGTAGAAAAGGGTACTCCTGGCTTCTCTTTCGGCAGAAAGGAAAAGAAGATGGGTATCCGCACCTCAGCCACAAGGGAGCTGGTTTTTGAGGATTGTCTGGTTCCCACGGAGAATATTATTGGCCGAGAGGGGATGGGATTTATTATGACCTTAAAGCTCTTTGATTACACCCGGCCGGGTATAGCAGCTCAAGCGGTGGGGGTGGCTCAAGGAGCTTTGGAGGCAGCAACAGACTATGCCAAAAAGCGTATCCAATTTGAACACCCTATTATTTCTTTTCAGGCAGTCCAGCATATGCTAGCTAACATGGCTATTGATGTGGGAGCAGCTAGAGCACTGGTTTATGCTGTAGCCAGAACTATCGATAGCGGGGCAAAGAACATCAGCAAGGAATCAGCCATGGCTAAGGTCTTTGCTTCAGACATAGCGATGCGGGTCACTACTGATGCCGTGCAGATTTTCGGTGGTGTTGGTTATATGCGTGATTATCCCGTCGAGAAGATGATGAGGGATGCCAAAATCATGCAGATATATGAGGGCACCAATCAGGTCTTAAGAAATGTCATCGCTCTTGAACTACGAAAGCAAAAGGCACCCTGAGAACAAAATCGTGCTCCCCTCAAGCGCTATTCTTTGAACTAGCTATGCCATTGTTGGTAACCCATTCGACTCTGGATTGCCCCAAGCTTGACATCAGGTGTGCAACTCAGTTTATAATAAGCCTTAGCCTTTCGGCAGTGGAGGCAGGATGTAATGCGGATAAATGTATCCCAGCAGCTTAAGGTATCTATAGGGTCAATACAAAAATGTGAAGTAAGTGAGATCGTTGATGTTGCTAATGGCAAGAGCATGGTTCAGGGGGAGGTTAGACTGATACGCACTGACCGGGGTATCTTGGCTAAGGGCACACTACACACTAAGGCTGAAGTTGCCTGCAGCCGCTGTTTGAGTTTGTTCAGCTGTCCTCTAACCTTAAATATTGAAGAGGAGTATTTCCCCACTAAAGATGTAGTTAGTGGCGCTTCGTTGCCCCTGCCTGAAGAACCCGGCTGTTTCACTATCGATGAGTATCATGTTCTTGATTTAACCGAGGCGATACGTCAATATGCGCTACTAGCTATCCCGATGAAGCCACTTTGTCGCGACGATTGCGCCGGGTTATGCCCTAATTGCGGGCATAACCTCAACCAAGGACTTTGTGATTGCTCGCTCCAGAAGATACGGCCTCGCCGGTCGGAGTCAAATAAATTGACTTTAACTACCGATGCAATGGTAAATAAGCAGGAAGGAACAAAATAGATTATGGCACCATTACCCAAGCGAAAATATGCTAAGGCACGTCAGGGCAGGAGACGCAGCCATTTTGGCTTGCCCCTCCCCTCTCTAGAGTATTGCCCTCAATGTCACAGCCCTAAACTGTCTCACCATGTTTGTCCTACCTGTGGCAGCTATGCTGGCAGGGAAGCCATTGAGATTGAAAGCCCGAAACAGAAGGCCAGTTAGGGGTCATTGCCAGAGAAGTGATAACCGAAGTTGAGGCAATAATTAATAGTCCTCAAAGCGGCAGAGGGAGAACTAATTGTGGCTGAGCCAATGAAGGTAGCTTATGTCTTCCCCGGGCAGGCCTCTCAAAAGGTAGGCATGGGGCGTGACCTTTATGATAATTTTGACTCGGCTAAAGCGGTCTTTGAGCAGGCTGATGAGGCTTTGGGATTTTCTCTATCCCGATTATGTTTTGAAGGCCCGGAGGATGAGCTTGGTCAGACTATCAATACCCAGCCAGCGCTGGTAACAGTCAGCTTTGCCTGCTTGAGGGCGGCTCAGGACACGAGTGGGAGCAATGAGCTACCCCCCCCCGCTTTCGTGGCTGGTCACAGTTTGGGTGAGTATACCGCACTAGCCGCCGCCGGAGTATTCGATTTTACCACCGCAGTTCGTCTGGCTCGGGAAAGGGGGAGGTTGATGTATGAGGCCGGGTTGAGGAAACCCGGTGGGATGGTAGCAATAATTGGGCTTGATGAAGTTTCATTAGCTGAAGTATGTAGTGAGACCGACACTCGAATTGCTAATATTAACTGCCCTGGACAGCTAGTAATCAGTGGGGCCAACGAGAACTTAACTAAAGCTGCGGATTTAGCTAAAGCTAAGGGGGCTCACCGTGTCATCCCATTAGCGGTAAGCGGTGCCTTCCACACGCCACTGATGCAATCGGCGGTTGATGGTCTGTCTGAGATTATACCGACTTTCCCTTTTCATGAGCCGCTTATTCCCATTATAGCTAACACTATAGCTCAGCCAATGACCACAGTTGAGCAGGTAAAGGCAGAACTCATCAGGCAGTTGTGTAATAGCGTTCAGTGGCAGCGCTCTGTTGAGTATATGATAAATAACGGCGTGTCTCTCTTTATTGAAATAGGGCCGGGGAATGTGCTTAGCGGCCTCATTAAAAGAATAAACAGAGATGTTGAAACTCTAAATATAGGCGATGCACCGGCTATTAAAAATATAGCCGCTTAAAGGAATGATATCTTGGCAGTTAATACTATTGATTCTTACCAGTTTGGGCTGGTAGTAGTTAGCGGCAAAAAGTATACTTCAGATGTAATTATTTTCCCCGACAGGGTTAAAGATAACTGGGAAGGAGAGACGAGGCATCAGCTATGCCTTAAGGACGTGGCTGAGGTGATGACTGAAAATCCTGAAGTGCTAGTAGTCGGCACCGGAGCATCGGGTTTGATGAAGGTGCTGCCTGAAGTGAAGCAGGGGATTGAAGCTCAGGGCGTTAAGCTCATCGCTGAAGCTACTGATAAGGCTTGCCATACATATAACCGTATTTGTCATTTCCTGAGGGCAGTAGCCATACTCCATATTACCTGCTGAAGATGACTTGCGAAATTATTTTCACACTCTTAATATCGCTATTGACAGCGGTGTTATAATACTGGTTTAGGTTTTGGGTAATCCATGGCAGGAGCACGGCGAAAAGCAAGAGTACTAGCTCTGCAAGCACTATATGAGATTGATTCTGTGGGTCATGGGGTAGAGGCAGTGGTGACTCGCCTTCTGGCTGAGGGGGGATTGTCAGAGGAAAATGCTGCTTTTGCCCGTGAATTGGTCAGTGGCGTTATCCAGAATAAGGAAAAGATTGACCTTAATATTAAAAACTTTGCCCCAGCTTGGCCGATAGAGCAGATACCACTGGTCGACAGGAATATTTTGAGGCTTGCCATATTCGAAATTTTGCTTGATAATAAGGTGCCTATTAAGGTAGCTATAAATGAAGCGGTGGAGCTGGCCAAAACCTTTGGCAGTGATAATTCATCAAGGTTTGTTAATGGAGTTTTAGGTTCGGTTAGTGCTCTTGTCAATAAATAGAAAATTCTAGAAACGGAGGTAGGAAGTGGCAACCATCTTAGAGCGGATTAAAAAGATAGTCGTGGAACAGTTAGGAGTAGAGGAACAAGAGGTCGCGCCCTCAGCTAGCTTTGTTGACGATTTAGGTGCCGATTCTCTGGATTTGGTGGAACTAATAATGTCTTTGGAAGAGGAGTTTAGCAATCCATCCCGGAAGGTTGAGATACCGGATGAAGATGCTGAGAAGATAGTAACTGTCCAGGACGCAATTGATTATATTAAAGATTTGGGCGTCGAGGATGATTAAGGCGATATTCTTTGACTGGTTTAATACTCTAGCTCACTTTGAACCGCCACGGCACCAGTTATATAGCCAGGTTTTTCGAGAATTCGGTATTGAACTGCCACCAGAGAAGGTAAGGCGTGGTATTTCGCTTGCCGACCAATATTACTTTGAGGAAAATGCTAAATCTCCAGTGGCAGCGAGAAGCCCCGAGGAACAGCTCAGGCTCTATCTGTGCTACCCGAACACAATACTAAGTGAGGCTGGAGTTGAAGCCCCCAAAGATTTACCCCTGAAGGTCATGAAAAGAGTGGCGGAGCAGTTTAAAGGGGTAAACTTTGCCCTCTTTGATGATGTTTTATCAACCCTGAAAACACTAAAACAGCGGAATTTCATTCTGGGTCTACTGACCAATTTAGACAGTAATATGGAGCCAATCTGCCGTAAACTGGGGCTAGCGCCCTATCTTGGCTTTGTGGTTACCTCTAAGGAGGCGGGAGCTGATAAGCCCAACCCACCTATTTTTCTAGCCGCATTAGACAAGGCTGGGGTAAACGCTTCAGAAGCAGTTCATGTCGGTGATCAGTATAAACTGGATGTGCTTGGTGCCAGAGCGGTAGGTATTAACCCCATACTTATTGACCGGGATGATATATATCCCGAGGTCAGCGACTGTCCACGAATTCACCGCTTGACCGAGTTAGCTCAATACCTTTAGCCCTCAATATACTCCACTGTCTTGAGATTCTTTACCTCTTCATTGCCCTTAGGCACATCTGATTACCTCTGGGGCTCGATAATCACCTTAATGGAGCTTTGGGCATTAGCGACGAGCTGAAAGCCTAACCCGGCCTCAGCTAGACCTAGCCGATGGGTAACCATCTCGTCTATGTGCACACGGCGGGCCCATATCAGTTCTAGTGCTGCCTCATAGTCCGCCGGGCTACCAGCGTAGGAGGTAGTGAGCGTCATATCGTTACGCCAGAAGAGGTCATTTATTGAGATGGGAATGGTGACACCAGGATTTGTTGGCGCAAAGAAGAGAACGGTACCTCCGCGCTCTACCGATAGTAATGCCTGAGCCATGGCTGATGTAGCTCCGGTGCATACTATCACTAGGTCAGCCAGGTGACCTTGGTTAACCTGACGCAAGCGGCGGGGTAAATCCTCTCTAGCATGGATAGTAGCATCAGCACCAAATTTTTGTGCTGCCTCCAGTCGGTAGTCATTTATGTCTGTCGCTATCACCTGTCCTGCCCCCAGAGCACGAGCCAGTTGCACATGGAGTAACCCGGCAATACCACTACCGATAACGAGTACGCTATAACCTGACCGCATGTGCGCCAGCCTTTGTCCACGTATAACACAAGCTAGCGGTTCGATAAATGTCGCCTCTTCATAGGATACCTCGTCGGGTAGCAGGAACACACCACGGTCAACATTGATAGCTGGCAATCGAATGTATTCAGCAAAGCCGCCTGGGTCAAAGTTCGTCTGGCGGAGAGTATCACAGACGGTGTGGTGTCCGCTCAGGCAATAATGACATGTGTTGCAGGGGACATGGTGCGCTGCCGAGACCCTATCCCCCTCTTTGTAGCGCTCTACTCCTTCGCCTACAGCTACAATCTGACCGCCAATCTCATGACCCAGTACCAGAGGCACCCGGTCACGGCGATACCATTCCATTACATCACTGCCGCAGATGCCACAAGCCTCCACTCGCACCAGTAGCTCACCAGGACCGATTTGCGGCGTAGGTATCTCCTCCAGCCGCACATCGTGGTTATTGTAATACATGGCAACGCGCACAGTGCTTTTTAACCTCAACTGATGACAGCCTTGCTTTTTGTGCTATTGTATAGCTCTTGAGCCTCTTTAGGCGAAGCATTCTCGTGAACAATGGCACGTATCGCCTTAATCATGGCCACTGGGAAATCGTTTTGCCAGATATTTCTGCCCAGGTTCACGCCTATCGCCCCTTTTTGCATGCCATCATAAACAAATTCGAATACTTCAAGCTCAGTGTCTACTTGAGGCCCACCCGCCATAACTACTGGCACGGGACAACCTCTTACCACCTTTTCAAAATTCTCACACCAGTAGGTTTTCACTACGCGTGCACCCAATTCGGCCGCAATACGACAGGACAAAGCCAGGAAGCGAGCGTCTCGCTTGCCTAACTCTTTTCCCACCGCTGTAACTGCCATTACTGGGATGCCATACCTTTCGCCTTCATTGACCAGCTTGGCTAGATTTAATAGTGAGTCGTGCTCATAGTCAGTGCCGATAAAGATAGAAAGACCCATTGCCGCCACGTTAAGACGGATAGCCTCTTCGATAGAAGTGGTAATTCCTTCATTGGCTAGGTCTTTCCCCACCATACTAGTGCCCCCTGACATCCTGAGAATGATTGGTTTAGCATTGTCGGCGTCTACTGATGAGCGTAACACCCCTCTGGTAATGAAGAGCGCATCAGCATAAGGGAGGAGTGGCTCAATAGTTTTACGCGGTTCTTCTAGTTTTCTAGTGGGTCCTTGAAAATAGCCATGGTCTACCGGCAAAAAGAGGCAATGACCATCAGCCTGGATTAGCTGTGCCATACGGTTTTTCATTCCCCAGTCCATGGTTAATGTTCCTCCCCTCTCTGTAATTTAGGTTCTTAGTTGCCCTAAATCTAGGCTATCCTCAATTAGTAGGTAGACTAATGTATTTCTCAACAACCTTGCGGAAATGGAATCCATAGACGGCAAAACTCATAGATAGGGGAAAGGAGCGGGGATGTTTTAGCAGGGTTGAAACAAAAAATTCCCAGAAATACCTCCTTCCCTTTTCTCTAATGCCTAAGAACCACATAGATTTAATAAATCCCCTGAGATGATAAAACTGAAACCGGCGTCTCCCCTTGCTTTTCTGAGGTTTGAACTCTTTCAGGAATATTTTGACCCGCTCGTAAAACTGCTTGGGCGAATAGATTGTATCCAAGATATGCTTATAGCCATTGATGAGTGTTTCATAGTTCATCTTAGGGATAAAGTTGAGGGAAAAATCCATATTGTTCCCAGAGAAGCCCTTTAATAAGCGATTCTCCTTCATTAAGCGCTGGTATAGTTTGGTACCACGGGGAGCATTTAGTAAACCGACCATTGCCGTAACAATTCCACTCTTTTGAATAAAACTGATTTGGCTTTTAAAAATGGAGAGTGGGTCACTATCAAAACCGACAATAAATCCCCCCTGCACCTCTAAACCATAGTTCTGAATCTTCTTCACCGAAGCTACTAAATCACGGTTTTTATTTTGAGACTTATTACACTCAGCTAGGCTCTCCTCATTGGGGGTCTCAATGCCGACAAATACTTTGCCAAAGCCAGCCTCAACCATCAATCGCATTAGTTCTTCATCATCAGCCAGATTTATAGATGCTTCCGTAAGTAATGAGAAGGGATATTTTTTCTCCCTCATCCATTTGATTATTGCCGGTAGAATCTCTGTCTTTAATTTTTTCTTATTGCCGATGAAATTATCATCAACAATAAATACAGTGCCTCGCCAGCCTTGATTATATAAAGCGTCCAGCTCGGCCAGTACCTGGTTTTTATCCTTGGTTCGTGGTTTGTGCCCGTTCAGTATGATAATATCGCAAAACTCACAATTGAACGGGCAGCCTCGGGAATACTGAATGCTCATAGAGGCATATTTTTTCATATTGAGAAGCGACCAAAGTGGGATAGGGGTTTTGGTTATATCGGGTTGTTGGTCAGACGAATAGATATGCTTAGCGCACCCATTTTTTAAGTCTTCTAAAAAGGGGGGGAGTGTAAGCTCAGCCTCATTAAGCACAAAATGGTCTACTCCCTCAAATTCTTCATACCCCATAGTAAAGAGAGGACCGCCGGCAACAATCTTGGTATTAACTTTCTTACACCGGGCAATAACTTCCTTTACCGAATTCTGCTGCACCGCCATAGCACTGATAAACACACAATCAGCCCATTTAAGGTCCCTATCAGTCAGGGCAGTTACATTCATATCTATCAGCTTTTTCTCCCATTCATCGGGAAGCATGGTGGCTACCGTTAATAGACCCAAAGGAGGGAAAGCCGCCTTTTTAGAAATAATCTTTAAGGCGTGCTTAAAACCCCAGAAGGTATCCGGGTATCGGGGGTAAACAAGAAGTATCTTCAAATTGCGCTCCTTTTAGTATGGTCCGACCACT
>Ga0172366_10001934_pt1 | contig 16176 bp, 18 predicted proteins | sample LakKivSesite69cm_FD_114533 | JGI IMG/M metagenome (GOLD analysis project Ga0172366, IMG submission 114533) | Sediment microbial communities from Lake Kivu, Rwanda - Sediment site 69cm | ecosystem: Environmental > Aquatic > Freshwater > Lake > Sediment | place: Rwanda: Western Province, Lake... | reverse complement strand
GTGGACCATGATCAGGGCCCCGATCGTCCGCGTCGTCATGCCCCAGGAGGTCTGCCAGACGTGCTGAAGGGTCTGGTTGCGGTCCTCGAACTTGATATCGAAGGCCTTGGAGAAGTGCTGGCCCAGGTTGTGCGAAGTGGCCATCTGCAGGGCCTTGCCGTCGGACATCAGGGCCTCGACGGCGTAGGTCATCGACGCCCCGGCGAACTTCTCGCTCAGGGACTTCCGGCCGGAGAGCACGGGGATGGCCAGCTCCGACTCGCATACGTCGCGGTAGAGGTCGAGGATCCGCAGCGTCTCGGCCTCGCCCTCTTCCGCCGTCTCGTGACAGGTGTGGCCCTCCTGCCAGAGGAACTCGGTCGTCCGCAGGAACGGGCGGGTCACTTTCTCCCAGCGGACAATGTTGGCCCACTGGTTGATGAGGACCGGGAGATCGCGCCAGGACTTGATCCACTTGGCGTACATGTGGCCGATGATGGCCTCGGACGTCGGCCGGACGGCCAGCTTCTCCTCGAGCTCTTCCTGGCCGCCGATCGTGACCCAGGCCACCTCAGGCGAGAAGCCCTCGACGTGCTCGGCCTCTTTCTTGAGGAAGCTCTCGGGGATGAACAGCGGGAAATAGGCGTTGACGTGCCCGGCGGCCTTGATGCGGAGATCGAGCGCCTTTTGGACGTTCTCCCAGACCGCGTAGCCGTGGGGCCGGATGACCATCATGCCCTTCATCGGGGTGTAATCCGCGAGCTCGGCCTTCTGGACGACCTCGACGTACCACTTCGAAAAGTCCTCGCTCTTGGGCGTCAGCATCTTCAGGGACCGGTTGGACTCGTTCACGACATCTCCTTGTCTTTGAGGGCTTTACGATTCTAGCGGCGGCCCCCCGTTCTGTCAAGGAAACGGGGCGGACGGGAAATATCCCCCGCGTGTTCACCTTCAGGGGTGATTGACCGGCCGCGGCGCCCCATGAGATGCTGGTCCCGCCAAGTTCGAAGGTTTCAAAGGAAAAGGAAGCGGCCATGCTGAGCAGGATCTCCTGGGAGTCCAGGCCCGTCCGCAGCCGTCCGACCGGCCGGGGCTTCAAGCTCTCCCTGCCCATGAGCGTCGAGGGTCCCGACCCGGAGGGGGCCTTCTTTCATGAGGAGACGACCCTGGCGTACATGAGCCACCAGGGAGCGCTCTTCCCGCTGAAGAACGCCGTTTCGCTGGGCTCGCGTCTGAAGCTGGTCGTCGCCCTGCCGCCCAAGCTGGGCGAGGGGCGGGCCCTCAAGCTCGTGGTCAAGGGCACGATCGTCGACGTCGAGGCCGGCGACGGGGACGGCGCCCCGCCCCAGGTCGCCCTGCGCCTCGAGTCGCGCTACATCATCCAGGCCGACGGCGGCGACGACGCCCCCGGCCCCGAACCCCCGCCTTCCGCGCCTAGCCTCTAACGGTGATGGGCGGGGCCGGAATATGACCCCGCGATTCCCCATGAAAAGCGATTGTTCGGCCCCCCGAGGACTGGGAAAATGGCTCCCGACATGGAAATGGAAAAATCCCTTCATGATCCCTCCACCCAAGGCGCGGCCAAGGCCGGGAAAAGGGAGCGCTCTTTCGAGCTCTCCCTCCCGGCCTTGGTCAAGGGACTCGACGCGGCCGGCCGGAAGTTCGAGGAGCGGACGGCCGTCTGCGGCATCAGCGCCCAGGAGGCCTCGTTCCGTCTCAAGGCCAAGCTCGGCATCGACAGCCGGGTGACCCTTTTTCTGGACATCCCCCGGACCCTCATCCTCGAGAGCCCTCTGCGGATGGTCCTCTCGGGGGCCGTCGTCTATGTCCGCATGGAAGAGGCGAACGACAAGACCCAGCTCATCGTCGTCCGGCTCGACCGCGGCTTCCGCCTCCATCCGAACAGCCTCCCTCCGGCCTGAGGGGCCCCCGGCGGCTCAGCCTCTCACCCCCCCTCACCCCCCCTGCTTGACAAGCCCCCGAGCTTTTGACTATGATTCGGGCGACCCCAACGTTCGCAAGGGCCGAGGCAAGCATGGAGAAAAAGAAACCCGCCGTCGCCGTCAGTCCGCAGAAGATCTCCCTCCTCATCTTCTGCCCGTCCGACATCATCCTGGCCGGCATCCTGAGGGCCCTCGAGGCCGATCCGGACCTGGAGATCCTCAACATCGAGAAGAACACGATCGAGTCGTTCATGGACTCGATCCGCAAGCTCAAGCCGGAGGTCATCCTCTTCGCCCACATGGAGGCCCTGCCGAACCTCCGGGAGATCTGCAAGGCCATCCGCGAGATCTCCAAGGCCCAGGGCAAGTCGGAGCTCCTGCTCCTCGGCAGCATCCCGGCCCACGAGGAGATCGTCAACCTCATCAACGCCGGAGCCCGCGGCTACTTCGACCTCAACGACGCCTCGACCCAGCTGCCCGAAGCGGTCCGGGGCATCCACAAAGGCGAGATCTGGCTGCCGCGCGACAAGATGTCCAGCATCATGGACCGGATCATCTCGGTCGTCGGGCGCGATCTCAAGGAAAAGACGCTCGACCAGCTGACCCCGACCGAGTTCCAGGTCCTGCGCCTGATCGGCCAGGGCAAGAGCAACGACGAGATCGCCGAGCTGATGTTCATCAGCAAGAACACCGTCCGGTCGCACATCAAGAGCATCTACGCCAAGCTCGACACGCACAGCCGGCTGCAGTTGGCGCTCTACGCCATCAATTCGGCCCTCTTCTAATGCGAGGAAGCGAGGACGTTATGACAAAGAAAGCCGCCCCGAAGAAGAAAGCCGTGACCAAGAGGAAAGCCAAGACCCTGCCGGAGGACCTGGAGATCAACCGCCGCCGGGAGTGGCGGTTCGACTTCCCCCTGGAGACGCTCATCGAGGGCAGCCTCGCCGACGGGGCCAAGTTCAAGGAAGCGACGCACCTCGAGAACATCTCCTCGGGCGGGGCCTACTTCACCCTGGATTCAGGCGTCGTCGTCGGCTCGAAGCTGAACCTGTACATCGAGCTCCCCGAGAAGCTGGCCGACGGCAAGAGGCTCCGCATGCGGGTCGGAGGCATCACCGTCCGGCTCGAAAAGCCCGACAAGAAGACGAAGCGCCAGGGCGTCGCCGTCCGGTTCAGCGATGACATGTTCAAAGTCGTCCCGGCCCGGAAAGAGACCAAGAAGAAATAGCGTCCTCCGCGTCGCTCTGACCGGGGGGATCGCCTGCGGGAAATCCGTCGTCGCCCGCATCCTTGCCGACAAGGGGTGCGCCGTTCTTTCGGCCGACGCGGCCGCCCACGCCTTGATGCTCCCCCGCAAACCGGCCTGGAAGGCCCTGGTCGCCCGCTTCGGGCGCGGCATCCTTCGCGACGACCTGACCGTCGACCGGGGCCGGCTCGGGGCCGTCGTCTTCGCCGACCCGGCCGCCCGGCGCTTCGTCGACCGGCTCGTCCACCCGCTAGTCGCGGCCGAGCAGGAAAAGGCCGCCCGGCGCCTGGAGCGCGCGAGCGGCGGCCGGCCGCGGATCTTCGTCGTCGAGGCCGCCCTGACCGTCGAAGCCGGCTACGCCCGCAGGTTCGACCGGGTCGTCGTGGTCGATTGCCCCAAGGCCGAGCAGGTCCGGCGCCTGCGGCTCCGCGGCCTCAGCGGGCGCGAGGCGCTGCGGCGGATCGGGGCGCAGATGAACCGGAAAGAAAGGCTGGCTCACGCCGACTACGTCGTCGACGCTTCAGGGACGCTCGCCGCGACGGTCGAGCAGGCCGAGCGGTTGTACGCCCAGCTCGTCCGCGACGCCGAATTGAAATAAGAAGGGGTCAGACCCTAAATTCTTCAATGATCCTTTGGCGGCCCTTCATGCCGTGGCGAAAGGCGAACGAGCCCCCCCCGAAAATTGAAGGATTTGGGGCCTGACCCCTTCTGGCTCAGGATGCCTTGGCTTTGGAGAGGAGGGTCTTCAGCTCTTGGCCCGGGCGGAACTTGATACGCTGGCCCTTCTCGATGCGGATCTGCTTCTGACGGCGGATGTCACGGCCGAAACCGGTCTTTTTCGGCACGACCTTGAAGCTCCCGAAGCCGCGGATCTCGACCTTTTCCCTGTTCGCGAGCGCGGTCTTGAGGGATTCGAGGACGCCTTCGACGATCGCCAACGACTTGGCCCTGTTGTACTCGGTCTTCTTCTCGATCGCCAGGGCGATATCATTCTTGATCATCGAAAAAGCTCCTTGCCGAAAAGCGAATACTATTTTTAATTTATTGAAAATAAAAAGTCAAGGATATTATAATGGAGGTGCCGTGCGAGCCAAGATCCTTCTCGTCCTGACCCTCCTCTGGCCTTTTTCGGCCGCGGCGGAGGTCCTCAAGATCAGGGTCGATGCGCCCATCCACCCGGTCACGTCCGAATACATCGTCAAGGTCCTGGAGACGGCCGACCGCGACGGCGCCGACCTCGTCCTCCTGACCCTCGACACGCCCGGCGGGCTCGACACGTCGATGCGCGAGATCATCACCGCCATCGTCAACGCCAAGACGCCCGTCGCGGTCTGGGTCGGGCCGAGCGGCTCACGGGCCGCTTCGGCCGGATTGTTCATCGCCCTGGCCGCGGACGTCTTCGCCATGGCCCCGGGCACGAGCACGGGGGCCGCCCACCCGGTCGGCGTCTCGATCACCGGCCAGGGGATGGACAAGACCATGGAAGAGAAGGTCGTCAACGACGCCGCGGCCTATATCCGCTCGATCGCCGAGAAGCGCGGCCGCAATGTCTCCCTGGCCGAGGACGCCGTCCGCAAGAGCCTCTCCTACACGGAAAAGGAGGCCCTCGACGCCCGACTCATCGACCTCGTCGCCGGCTCGGAGGATGAGCTTCTGGCCCGGCTCGACGGCCGGACGGTGAAGCGTTTCGACGGCTCGGCCGTGACCCTGACCCTGGCCGGCAAGCCCGTCTCCGAGCGCCCCATGACCTTCCGTCAGAGGTTCCTCCTGACCATCGCCAACCCGAACCTGGCCTACATCCTGCTCATGATCGGCCTCCTCGGCCTTTACTTCGAATTCTCCCATCCGGGGGCCGTCCTGCCGGGCGTCCTCGGCGGGATCTCGCTCCTTCTGGCCGTCTTCGCCTTCCAGATCCTGCCCATCAACTACGTCGGCCTGGGCCTCATCCTCCTGGCCCTCATCCTGTTCGTCCTGGAGATCAAGGTCCAGAGCTTCGGCATGCTGGCCGTCGGAGGGATCATCGCCATGATCATAGGATCGCTGATGCTCATCAAGTCGCCGGTCGCCGCGCTCCGGCCCAGCCTGAGCTTCGTCCTGCCCGTCGTCATCGCCTTCGCCGGGATCGTCCTCTTCCTTCTGACCCTCGTCTTCCGGGCCCACCGGCGCCGCCCCGCCACCGGCCGCGAAGGCATGGTCGGCGAGATCGGCACGGCCCGGACCGACCTCTCCCCCGCCGGAAAGGTCTTTGTCCAGGGGGAGCTCTGGGACGCCGAAGCGGACGCGCCCGTCCGGGCCGGCGAAAAGGTCAAGGTCGTAGCCGTCCTCGACGGCTTGAAAATACGGGTCGGCAAGGCCTGAACGGCCTAATCACAAGGAGGGACCCATGAACTTTCTGACCCTTCCGATCATCGTCATCCTCATCGTCGTTCTCTACATCCTGAACTCGATCAAGGTCCTGCGGGAGTACGAGCGGGGCGTCATCTTCCGCCTCGGCCGGCTCCTGCCCCAGCCCAAAGGCCCCGGGATCATCCTGGTCTTCGCCCCGATCGATCGAATGGTCCGCATCAGCCTGCGGCTCATCACCATGGACATCCCGCCCCAGGACGTCATCACCAAGGACAATGTCACCGTCAAGGTCAACGCCGTCCTCTATTTCCGTGTCGACGACCCGCTCAAATCGGTGGTCATGGTCCAGGACTACCTCTACGCGACCTCGCAGCTGGCCCAGACGACCCTGCGGAGCGTTCTGGGCCAGGTCCATCTCGACGACCTCCTGGCCGAGCGCGAGAAGCTCAACGCCAAGCTCCAGGAGATCATCGACCAGCACACGGACCCCTGGGGCATCAAGGTCAACCTCGTCGAGATGAAGCAGGTCGACCTGCCTGAGAACATGATCCGGGCCATCGCCCGCCAGGCCGAGGCCGAGCGCGAGCGCCGGGCCAAGGTCATCCACGCCGACGGCGAGTACCAGGCCGCCGAGAAGCTGACCGAGGCCGCCGACATCATCTCGCGGAACCCCCAGGCCCTGCAGCTTCGCTTCCTCGGGACCCTGACCGAGATCGCGACGGAAAAGAACTCGACCATCGTCTTCCCGCTTCCCCTTGAGCTTTTCAAGGCCTTCACCTATGATAAAGGCCAGGAGAAAAAACCAAGCTGATGGCCACCAAAGACTTCCGCGAGATCCAGGTCTCGAGCACGCTCCTCGTCGTCATCTTCCTCGGCGTCCTGGCCCTGGGGGTGTTCATCTTCCTGCTCGGCGTCTCGGTCGGCAAGAAGCAGGTCCGCCTCTCGGCTCCGACCCAGGTCGTCACCCAGCAGATCGCCGAACCCGCCAAGGAACCGCCGATCAAGCCGACAGAGGCCGAAACGGAAGAGGCCAAGACCGCCGCCCCGCCTGCCCCGGCGCCCTCACAGGCCGCGCCGTCCTCCTCGTCGCTCGCGGCCAAGACCTCGGCCAAGGATACGACCGCGAAGGCGCCCGTCTCGAAAACCCCGAGCGAGACCAAGAAGACCGCGGCGGCCCCGCCGAAAGGCCTCTATTATGTCCAGGTCCTGGCCGTCGCCGACCGGGCCCAGGCCCAGGCGGCCGCGGACAAGTACAGGAACCAGGGCCTGACCGCCATCGTCATCGACCCCCCCGCGGGCGAGAAGAATTACAAGGTCCGGCTGGGCGGCTACTCCTCCCGGGACCGGGCCGTCGAGCTCCGGAACAGGCTGAACACCGCCGCCGGCGGGAAGACGGACTACTGGGTCGTCCAGTATTGACCGCTCGACGCGGCCGCGCCGTCCGGCCCTGAAGGGAACAAGGAACATGGCCCCGAACGATAAGCTGACCGATCTCCGCGCCCGACTCCAAGGCCTCTTCGAGAAGGTCGAAGAGGTCCGGGGTTTTCTTTGACCTCGACCGCAAGACCGCCGAGCTCGAAGCCATAGGCGCCCGTCTGGCCTCGCCCGAGGTCTGGCAGGACCAGAAGGCCTCCCAGGCCCTCCAGCAGAAGAAGAAGCTCCTCGAGAAGGACGTCCAGTTCTTCCGCAGGATCCTCGGCCTGAAGGAGGAGCTCGAGGTCCTGACCGAGCTCGCGTCCGAGGGAGAGAGCGTCGAGGCCGAGCTCGAAGCAGGGATCGGCAAGCTCGACAAGGACCTCCAGGAGGCCGAGCTGAGGGCCCTGTTCTACGATGAAGACGACCCCCGCAACGCCATCCTGACCATCCACCCCGGGGCCGGCGGGACGGAGTCCCAGGACTGGGCCCAGATGCTCCTGCGGATGTATCTCCGCTACGCCGAGCGCAAGGGCTTCAAGACTGAGGTCCTCGACCACCAGCCCGGGGAAGAAGCCGGCCTGAAGAGCGCGACGATCCGGATCGAGGGCGATTACGCCTTCGGCAACCTCAGCCAGGAGGCGGGCGTCCACAGGCTCGTGCGCATCTCGCCTTACGACGCCAACAAGCGCCGCCACACCTCGTTCGCCGCGGTCTTCGCCTCTCCCGAGGTCGACGAGGACATCCAGGTCGACATCAATCCCGAGGAGCTCCGCATCGACACCTACAGGGCCTCCGGGGCCGGCGGCCAGCACGTCAACCGGACCGACTCGGCCGTCCGCATCACCCACATCCCGACCGGCATCGTCGCCCAGTGCCAGAACGAGCGCTCCCAGCACAAGAACAAGGCCATGGCCATGAAGATCCTCAAGGCCCGCCTCTACGAGCTCGAGAAGATGAAGCAGAACGCCAAGCTGGAGAAGCTCGAGGACGCCAAGTCCGACATCGCCTGGGGCAACCAGATCCGCTCCTACGTCCTGCACCCCTACCGGATGGTCAAGGACATGCGGACGCGCGTCGAAACGGGCGACACCGACCGGGTCCTCGACGGCGACCTCGACGAGTTCATCAAGGCCGCGCTCGTTCACCGCAAAAATACGGCTTCGGAATCCTCCGGCGCCGGCAAAAAAAGGATGATCCCATGACCGAAGACGAAAAGAAACCGAGGACCGACGCCGGCGCCCCGGGGGCCGAGGAGTTCCTGCCGCCCCTCGAATTCAGCTCGGTCGTCATCCTCCTCTATTTGCCCGCCCTCATCCAGCTCGGCCTCGTCGAGGACCCGGCGACAAACCAGCTCACCGAAAATCCGGGCCTGGCCAAGAGGAATATCGATCTCCTCGACCTGCTCAGGGACCGGACCAAGGGCAACCTGGAGCCCGAAGAGCAAAAGTTCCTCGACGGCGCGATCGACCAGCTCAAGATGGCCTATCTCAAGAAGGCCGAGATCGTCAAGATGTAGCGCATGGTCCTCTATCGCGGCCTCGACGATCCCCGCCTCGCGCCTCGCCCGGCCGCCGTGGCCGTGGGGAATTTCGACGGTCTCCATCTCGGCCACCGGAAGATCCTCGACCGGCTCTGCGCGGCCGCCCGCGCCCGAGGCCTGCGCTCGCTCGTCCTGACCTTCGCCCCTCATCCCGAGCGGGCCCTGGGCCGGTCGTCGGTCCGGATGATCGACACGCCGGAGGCCCGCCTGGAGCGTTTCCGGGCGACCTGCATCGACGCCGTCGTCGTCACGCCCTTCGACCCGGCCTTCGCCCGCCTTGATCCCGGAGAATTCGTCGAGCGGACCCTCCGCGGCCGGCTCGGGGCCCGCGAGGTCGTCGTCGGCCGGAGCTTCCGGTTCGGCCGCGGCCGGCGCGGCGGCGTCGCTCTGCTGAAGAGGCTCGGCGAGAGGGCCGGCCTGCGGGTCCGGATCGTTCCCCCGGCCCGCAGGAACGGCCGCGTCATCAGCTCGACGGCCGTGCGAAGCCTCCTCGAGCGGGGCCGGGTCGACGAGGCGGCCCGGCTTCTCGGGCGGCCCTACGAGGTCCGCGGCCGCGTCGTTCGCGGCGAACGGAGGGGCCGGCGCCTGGGCTTTCCCACGGCCAACCTGGCGACGTCGAGCGAGATCCTGCCTGAAGGCGTCTTCATCACCGAGACCGTCTGGCGCGGCCGCGTCCACGCGTCCCTCACGAGCGTCGGCACGAACCCGACTTTCGGGCCGCACCCCCTCAGCGTCGAGACGCTCCTTCTGGGCTTCCGCGGCAGCCTGTACGGGGCCCCGGTGACGGTCCGTTTCCTCCGTAAGTTGCGACCGACCCGGTCGTTTCGTAGCGCCGAAGCGCTCGCCGAACGGATCAAGAAGGACTGCGCGGAGGCCCGGGCCTGGTTCGCCGCCCGGCATTGACATTTTCCCGGGGTTCATGCATGTTCATGCACGGGATCCCGACCGAGGAGTGAACCGATGCAAGAAAAGACCAAAGCCAGGATCATGGACGCCACCAAGATCCGTCGTGTCCTGGCCCGCGTGGCGACGGAGGTCATCGAGCGGAACCGGAACCTCAGGAACCTGGCGGTCGTCGGGGTCAAGACACGTGGCATCGCCGTCGGCAAGCGCATCGCCTCGCTCATCGCCGGGCTCGAGGGCATCGATGTCCCCGTCGGCATGATCGATATCACCCGGTTCCGGGACGACCTCCCGGCTGCCCGGTCCAGAACGGCCGCCAAGCCGGCCGGGCTGCCGTTCGCCGTGGACAAGAAGGACATCCTCCTCGTCGACGACGTCCTGATGACCGGCCGGACGATCAGGGCGGCCATGGACGCCATCATCGACAAGGGCCGGCCGCGGTCGATCCAGCTCGTCGTTCTCATCGACCGGGGCCACCGGGAGCTGCCCATCCGCCCGGACTACGTCGGCAAGGTCCTGCCGACCTCCCGCCGCGAGCTGGTCCGGGTCCGGCTCAAGGAGATGGACGGCATCGAAGAGGTCGTCATCGTCGAGCCGGCGCGGACGGGCGGGGCGAGGAAACGGTGAGACTGCTCGTCCGAGGCGGCCGGGTCGTCGACCCCGCGTCGGGAACCGACGGCGTCCTGGACGTCCTCATCGAAGGCGGCCGCGTGGCCGCCGTCGGACCGGACCTGCACCCGCCGGCCGACACGACGACGGTCGACGCCCACGGCCTCGTCGTCGTCCCCGGCCTCATCGACATGCACGTCCACCTCCGGGAACCGGGGTACGAAGCCAAGGAGACGATCGCCACGGGCGTCCGGGCCGCCGTCCGCGGCGGCTTCACGACGGTCTGCGCCATGCCCAACACCGACCCTGTCAACGACGGCCCCGAGCTGACCGCCTGGATCCGGGCCGAAGCCCGCCGGGCCGGGTTGGCCGATGTCCGCCCGATCGCCGCGGTCACCCGCGGCAGCCGGGGCGAGGAGCTGGTCGACATGGCCGCCTGCGTCGCCGCCGGGGCCGTGGCGTTTTCCGATGACGGCCGGCCGGTCCCCTCTGAGGCGATCATGCGCCGGGCCCTGGCCGCGGCGGCCGCGGCCGGGAGCCTGGTCATCGACCACTGCGAGGACGAGGCCCTGGCCGAGGGCGGGGTCGTGCACGCCGGCGCAGCGGCGGCCCGCCTCGGCCTTCCGGGGATCCCTTCGGGCTCTGAGGATATCGTCGTCGCCCGGGACATCGCCCTCGCCGGGGAGCTCGGCGTCCGGGTCCACATCGCCCACCTTTCGACATCGGGCGGCGTCGGGCTCGTCGGGGCGGCCAAGCGCCGCGGCGTCAGGGTCTCGGCCGAAGCGACGCCCCATCACCTGCTGCTCAAGGACGAGGACATCCCGGGGCCCGATCCCGACTTCAAGATGAACCCGCCGCTCCGCGCGGCCGCCGACGCCGCCGCCCTCGTCGATGCGCTGAGGACGGGGGTCGTCGACGCCATCGCCACCGACCACGCCCCGCACACCGAGGCGGAAAAGGCCCGGGACTTCGCCCAGGCCCCGTTCGGCATCGTCGGGCTCGAGACGGCCGTCCCGCTCATCCTCGACCGTCTCGTCGCCCGGAACCTCGTCCCGCTCGCCCGCTTCGTCGAGGCGTTCACGACCGCCCCGGCCCGGATCCTGGGGCTCGCGGCGAAAGGGCGGATCGCGGCCGGGGCCGACGCGGACCTGACCCTCCTCGACCTCGCCCGGACGGTCACCGTCGACAAGACCCGGTTCGAATCCAAAGGACGCAATACCCCCTTCGACGGCTGGACCCTCAAGGGCGCCCCGGTCATGACCATCGTCGCCGGCCGGGTCGCCTATCCCTTCAAAGGCCAGGGCCGAACGTGAAGAGGACCGGGCCCGACGACAGGACGATCGAACGCCTGGAGAAGGCCGCGGGCCATCCTTTCAAGGACCGGGCCCTGCTCCTCCGGGCCCTGACCCACAGCTCCTGCGCCTACGAGGTCGCTCCCGACGCGCCCGACGACAACGAGGTCCTGGAGTTCCTGGGCGACTCCGTCATCGGCCTCTTCGCCGCCGAATACGCCTGGACCGCCTATCCCGGACGGAACGAGGGCGAGCTATCGAAGCTCAAGGCCTCGGCGACGAGCACGCTGGCCCTGGCCGAGCTGGCCCGGGCGATCAAGCTCGACAAGGCCATCCGGCTCGGGCGCGGCGAGGAGCGGAGCGGCGGCCGCAGGAAGGTGTCCATCCTGGCCGGGGCGTTCGAGGCCCTGGCCGGAGCGATCTATATCGACGGCGGGTCGGAAGCCGCCAAGCGCTTCGTCTGGTCCCGGATCGGGCCGGCCCTGAAGCCCATCAAGCGGGGCTCGCAGACGATCAACAACGCCAAGTCCGCTCTCCAGGAGATCTGCCAGAAGGCCGGCCTGGCCGCCCCCGACTACCGTCTGCTTTCCGAGAAGGGACCGGCCCATGACCGGACGTTCCTCGTCGAGGTCCGCTTCGGCGGGCGGGGCCGGGCCAAGGCCAAGGGGGCTTCCAAGAAGACCGCCGAACAGGCCGCGGCCGAGAAGGCCTTGAAGTCCCTCCTGGGCCGGAAATTCAAGCGCCTGTCGTCCGAGGCTTTCGTCATCGAGGCCGAGGACCTGAGCCTGACCTGATCCCGGGCCTCCGTCAGGAGCCCATCAGGACAGCGACCGGCCGCAGGGCCGGGACGTTCTGACAGACGATCTTGATGACCGCCGTCAGCGGCACCGAGAGGATCATCCCCGGGATCCCCCACAGCCAACCCCAAAAAACGAGAGAGAAGAACACGAGCAGCGGGCTGAGGCCGAGGCCCTTGCCCGTGACCCGCGGTTCGATGACGTTCCCCAGGACGAGATCCAGGCCGTTCGTGACGACGAGGACCCAGAAAGGCGTCCAGAACGTCCCGAACTGGAAGAACGCGAAGGACACCCGCAGGATGGTGGCCACCCACGAGCCGATGTTGGGGATATAATTGAGGAAGAAAGCGACGAGTCCGAAGAGCCCCGCGAAGTCCACGCCGAAGGCCAGGAGGACGAGCCAGACCATGAGGCCGTTGGCGGCGCTGATGGCGGTCTTGATGACCAGATACTTGCGGATCTGGGCGTCGATCGCGGCGAGGATCTCCTGCGCTTGCCCGGCCCGGCCTTGGCCGAGGGCCCCGGCCACCTTGGCCGCGAAACGGCCCCGGCCGGCGACGATGAAGGCGAGGAAGAGAAACACCAGCAGGAGCTTGCCGATGAGGCCGAAGAAGGGCCCGATGGACTTGAGGATGAAGGCGCCGGCCTTGCCGATGTCGAGGCTCTGGAGGGCGGCGGAGAGATCGACCTTGAAGGGCCCCACGCCTTTTTCAAGGAAATGGGCTACCGACGAGAGGCGGTCCTGGTACTGGGGCAGCTCGGCGACGAGGGCTTTGCCGCTCGAATAGGCCAGCACGCCGAAGAGATAGAGCGAGACGAGCATGAGGGCCAGGGTGATGACGATCGCGCCCGGCCGCGGGCAGCGGCACCGGGTTAGAAAGGTCAGGACCGGGTCGATGAGGAAGGACAGGAAGACGGCCAGGATGAACGGGATGAGGACCGGCCGGGCTAGCTTGACGACGAGGCCGGCGATGAACAGGACCAGGACGCCGAGGGCGATCCGGAAATACCTGTTGTCGTCCACGGACCCCCTTCCTGCGCCCTCGATCCCGGCCTCGCCCTATTTCTCCGCCAGCCGGTCGGCCAGGGCGACGGTCAGGGCCCGGAGAAGCGCCTGGCCGGAAGCCTCGAGGCCCTCGGGGACGCGCATCGCCCCGCACAGCACCGGACCGACCTGTCCGAGGAAGAGGTGCTGGCCGAAGCGGTTGCGGACATGGACGCCGAACGGGAACGTCTCGGGGGACGAGCCGTCGGCGGCCAGGGCGGCGAGGAGCCGGGCCTTCATCGTCTCGGCTTCCTTCTCCGTCCTGCCGTCGATGAAGAACGCCTCGATCTCCCGCCCGCCGGCCTCATAGGACGCGACATAGCCGTCCCGGAGGAACTCGTAGCCCATGAAGTTCTGCTTGATGTACTTCTCGCTCCGGGCGACGAGGCCGTCCTTCGGGAAGGCGAGGACGAGGACCGGCAGCTCGCCGCTCGGCTTGATCGCCGCGGCGACCTTCAGCCCGGTCTGGCGGAGAAAAGGCCCGGTCCCCTCCCCCAGCCCGAACGCCAGCATCTTCACGTAGAACCGTCCGGCCAGGAAGTTCAGCGTTTCCCCCTCGGCATAGCCCAGGTCCCCCACGGCGACGCCGGCGTTGTCCGGATAGCGCTCCGCCCCGTAGATGCCGAACGCATTGAGCGGTGTCCCCATGTCGTAGATCTCCAGGGTCATCGTCGCGTCGCTCGCCGTCTTCCCGAAGTCGGCGACAAGGAGCTCGCGGAAGTCGTAGCCGAGGTAGCTCTCGGCGGCGCCGTCGATGTACTCGAAGAGATCGTCCGGGAAATAGCTGCGGGCCGCCTCGGTGAGCGCCCACCCGTCGAGGCGGGGCGCGAGGGCGACGAGCTCCGGGCTCCCCCGGCGCTCCTGAGTTCCGGCCGCAGCGGGATTGAGGAGGATCGACGCGGCCAGGGCGACGGCCGCGGCCGCTCCGATCGACGCGCGCAAGTCCTTCATTTCTCGACCTCCAATACGGTCCCTTGCGATTACTATAGCGGAGGCTTTTCCCCTTGGCAAGCGCCCCGCCGCAGCGCCTGAGGGAGGTTTGACAGCCCCCCCGCAAAAGGGCCATCATGGAGAGCGTGGCTTCTTCGCGCGTCGTCGTCGTCAGGTCGCCCGCCGTCTGGACGGCGGCCGGCGCGCTCGATCCCGCCGTCGTCGCGCGCATGTTCGTCCGGGGTTTCCTGGAGCTCGCGGACGAACGCGAGGAGGCCCGGGCCGCCGCGGCCTTGTTCCGGCCCGGCGACCGGGTCGGCATCAAGGTCAACACCATCGGCGGCAAGGCCATCAGCACCCGGCCTGAGGTCGCCCACGCCCTCGCGGGCTGCCTCGTCCGCGGCGGGGTCGCGGCGAAGGACATCGTCATCTGGGACCGGACGACGCGCGAGCTCCGTGACGCAGGCTACGCCGTCAATACGGGCCGTTCCGGCGTCCGGGTCTACGGCACGGACGCCGCCGGCGCCGGCTACGAGAGCGAGCCCCTCTCGCACCTCGATGTCGGCAGCCTCTTCTCCCGCATCCTCACCGAGACGGTCACGGCCTCGATCAGCCTGGCCATCCTCAAGGACCACGGCCTGGCCGGGGTGACGGCGGGGATGAAGAACTACTTCGGGGCCATCCACAACCCGAACAAGTATCACGACGACCGCTGCGACCCGTTCGTCGCCCAGGTCTTCGACGCCCCGCCGGTCAAGTCCCGGCACAGGCTGACCGTGATCGACGCCCTCGCCGTCCAGTTCCATCGGGGCCCGTCCTATCATGCCCGGTGGTCGGCCAAGTTCGGCGGGCTCGTCTTCAGCCTCGACCCCGTGGCCGCCGATACCGCCGGCTGGAGGATCATCGACCGGCTGCGGCAGGAGGCCGGCCTGCCGACGCTCGAGGCCGAGGGCCGGCCGCCGGGTTACCTGGCGACGGCCGAGAAGATGGGCCTCGGCCGATCGGCCGCCGAGATCGTCGAGAAGACCGTGGAGGCCGGGCCGTGAACAGACGCGGCTTCCTTCGCGGCGCGGCCGGGGCCGGCCTGGCCCTCCGCGCCGGTCTCCCGTCGCTCTGCGAGCGGCTGGCGGCGCAGGAGCCGGGCCCCACCCTGTCCAAGGTCGAGGCACGCTATTACACGAAGCTCCCCGACCGCGAGATCGAGTGCCGCCTCTGCCCGCGCCTGTGCCGGCTCGGCGACAAGGAACGGGGCTACTGCGGCGTCCGGGAGAACCAGGGCGGGACGTACTACACGCTCGTCTACGGCAGGGTCTGCTCCCTCAACGTCGATCCCGTCGAGAAGAAGCCGTTCTTCCACGTCCTGCCCGGGACGACGGCCCTGTCGATGGCCACGGCCGGCTGCAACGTCAACTGCAAGTTCTGCCAGAACTGGGAGATCTCCCAGGTCCGGGCCGAGCAGATCGAGCACTTCGACTTCCCGCCGGAGGCCGCGGCCGCCCGGGCGGTCACTTCGGGATGCCCCTCGATCGCCTACACCTATTCCGAGCCGACGGTTTTTTTCGAATATATGTACGACACGGCCGAGCGGGCCCGGCGGCGCGGCGTGCGCAGCCTCGTCGTGACGGGCGGCCACATCAACCCCGAACCCCTGTCCGACCTCCTCGGCGTCGTCGACGCCGTCAAGGTCGACCTCAAGGGGTTCAGCGAGAGCTTCTACAAGACCTACGTCCGCGGCGCGCTCAAGCCGGTGCTGGAGACGATCCGGACGGTGGCCCGGTCGAAGGTCTGGCTCGAGATCGTCTACCTCGTCATCCCGACGCTCAACGACCGGCCGGAGGACCTCCGCGACATGGCCCGCTGGGTCCGCGACACGGCCGGGGCGGACGTCCCTCTCCACTTCTCCCGCTTCCATCCGATGTACCTCATGAAGAACCTGCCGCCGACCCCGCTCTCGACGCTCGAGGCCGCCCGCGAGACGGCCCTGGGCCAGGGGCTGCGGTTCGTCTATATCGGCAACGTCCCCGGCCACAAGGCCGAGAGCACGTATTGTCCGAGCTGCGGCAGGACGGTCATCCAGAGGGTCGGCTACTCGATCGAAGCGGTCCGGCTGAAGAAGGGGAAGTGCGCATC
>Ga0172366_10001933_pt1 | contig 16183 bp, 17 predicted proteins | sample LakKivSesite69cm_FD_114533 | JGI IMG/M metagenome (GOLD analysis project Ga0172366, IMG submission 114533) | Sediment microbial communities from Lake Kivu, Rwanda - Sediment site 69cm | ecosystem: Environmental > Aquatic > Freshwater > Lake > Sediment | place: Rwanda: Western Province, Lake... | reverse complement strand
TCCCATAAGTATACTGTGGAATTTAGTAGCAAAGTGTGAAAGGAGGTGAGGATTTTTCATGGAGAAGAAATATTCAAAGAATGTTGGCAGAGAAATGGTGGAGAAGGCTGGAGTTGACGTCAATCTGTTGATAGATAAGTTGAAGAAAGCTGCTGCAGCTGAATTCACTACTTACTATTACTATACCCTTTTGAGGATGCACTGCACAGGGCTGGAGGGGGAAACTGTAAAGGAAATAGCGGAGGATGCAAGGCTTGAGGATAGGCTTCACTTTGAAACAATTGCTCCACGCATATACGAGCTTGGAGGAGAACTCTATAAAGATCTTAGAGAGCTTCATGATGATGCCGCCTGTTCAGCGGCTTACCTACCCAAAGATCCAAGCGATCTGAAGGCTGTTCTCAAAGTTCTGTTGGAAGCAGAAAGGTGCGCCGTCCGAGTTTACACAGAAATATGTAACTTGACTTTCGGGAAAGACCCCAGAACTTACGACTTGTCACTAGCCATACTCAACGAAGAAGTCGAACATGAAGCTTGGTTCCAAGAACTCCTCGAAGGAAGACCATCAGGCCACTTCAGACGCAGAACGCCTGGAGAAGGACCATACACACAGAAGTTCAGGCATATAGAATAACAGAAAGTAGAAGAGGAGGAGGACTTGTCTTCCCTCTTTTTAAATATTAATGTATAGGAATAGCTACATAACTCGGTTTAGGGTGCAACATATGGATACTGGAATAATTTGGATTGGATCAATTGCCAGTCTATTAGCGGGATTGGCTACAGGTGCTGGAGCAATACCAGTATTGTTTATCAGAAGAGTCTCAGACAGATTGCTAGATGTTATGCTTGGGTTTTCAGCCGGTGTCATGCTGGCTGCTACGTCTTTTAGCTTGATAGTTCCTGCTATTGATTCAGGTGGGCCATGGGTTGCAGTGCTTGGAATTGTTACAGGCGCCCTTGTCTTGCACCTAATTGACCGTTTTATTCCCCATTTTCATCCTGCATTGGGACTAGAAGGTCGCCCCTCAAGGTTGTCACGAATATGGCTTTTTGTATTGGCAATAACAATTCATAACTTCCCTGAAGGATTGGCTGTGGGAGTGAGTTTCGGTGGCGGAGACATCGCAGCAGGTTTTGTGATAGCAATGGCTATTGGATTACAGAATATGCCAGAGGGACTTGCTGTTGCTCTGCCGCTGTTGAGAGAAGGATATAACCGCCGCAAAGCATTATGGTATGGAACCCTGACGGGTTTAGTAGAACCCGTTGGAGGTTTGTTGGGTGTAGCGCTTGTTTCCATTTTCATGCAGATTTTGCCTTGGGGATTGGCTTTTGCCGCTGGTGCCATGCTCTTCGTGGTAAGCGATGAAATGATTCCTGAGAGTCACAGAAAAGGCTTTGAGAGAGAAGCGACCTTTGGATTAATAGCGGGCTTCGTCGTAATGATGCTGCTAGATTGCCTTTTTACTTGAAATGATCTCAAACGGATTGGATAGGTCCTTAATGGGAAAATACGTCAAAATATCTGAAACTAAGAATGTTCCAAGAAACACTATGCGAGTCTTCAAAGTAGAAGGGTTGGAGATACTCATTGTTAATGTCGAAGGAGAGTTGTATGCATTTGAGAATCGATGTCCGCACATGGGCTATCCGCTCTATTTTGGAAGTCTGGAAGGAAAAGTGTTGACGTGTGGTTTTCACTATGCCAAATTTAATGTAACAACTGGAAAATCCTTAGGAGCAGTTACGCACAAGTCCCTAAAGACGTTTAAAGTCAAAATCCAAGACTCTTCAATACTTGTTGAAGTTTGATCGCATTTGCAGCCTTCTTACGAGCTTGAAATCTATTTGAAGCTCAATTTTTAGATATTTTCTAGAAAAAGAACAGAATTGCGTCTTAACCCCGATATTTTAAACCGATATTTGAACCTATCCCGGACTACCATTGTCTGGGCGCGAATTTATACTTTTGAGGCTGGTTTTCGCGGATTTCTTTGAGCATCTGTTGCTTTAGGGCTACGCTGAGTTGGTGCAGCGCGCGCAGAAGCAAGAAATGAATAGCTTCTTCAGTTTTACGCAGTCAGAAAATCTTGATAATTCTGAACTGCGTACTTCTTGCCTTTCCGCGTTACCTTAAATCCTTCCTTTTGCAGCAGTTCTTTCTGTGCCTCCGCTCCGCCAGGATACTTTTCATTCAAGAATCCATTCACCTTTAAAGTACGCCAATATGAAATACCAAGATTTTTGCCTTGTTTAGCAGCTTCTTCTGCCGCGTTTGCTGCGGTCATAATGAAGATTCCTGTTGTGAGAGAACAGCAAGCCTTGACTTTGTGTTTTTCTGCGATTTCCTTGCAGATTTCAACGATAGTGATTAGTTTTCCCTTTGGCACTTTTTTCATTATTTCAACAACTTCGCTTGGATTAACAAGAACAACTTCGTCTCCTACCTCGGCCCCCATCTTGTGAACTGCGTTGTAACACGGAAACCTCTTCTCTAATCTCAGTACCTTCGGCAAACCTTTCTTGTCTGCAAGCTTCTCCTGCCAAGATTTCCTTCTGTAACTCATTCCGTCTTCGCCTCTTGTTTTTCCTACACCAACATCAGCAATTCTACAATTTTGTTCTCATTTATTTCTTTCACGAGCATTTTGCTTACAAAGGTGCGGGGGGGGCTAGGTTTAAACTCGGTTTAAATTCTCGGTTTTTCACGCCTATCAAGGAATTTAATCGCCGAATTTGTTTTGAATTGGTGGAATTTGAACTCTCCCCACTTGGGTGACGTCTCCCAATATTGTTTCTGCGCAAACTACCCTTTTTTATTTTGCCTTTCCTAATGTGGCTCTTGTGAGGAAGAGCTCTTCTTCACCAAGATTGGGATCAGCAAGCCGTATGCTGAGATCGATATGAGTGGTGTGTGAAGGATCAGGTTCCACAGGGTGTATCCGGGCATAATGAAGAACGACATAGCGTTAAATAGACCGATTAGCAATCCAACGAAACTTGTGATTCTGAGTAGAAAGATGTTAACCCTTGGATGTGTCAAGGTCAAAACGGCTACTACGGGTGGTGTTGTGGGACAGTACATCACCCCGAAAGAAGATGTGAGCAGCAGAGGGTTGAAGTCCGGGTTCAGCTCAGCGTTTATCGGAGACCAAAAAGCCAGAAAAACAAAAGGTAAAACCCAATATTTACAGGTGTGGGACAGGCAGTGTTCTTATTCTGTTTGGAGTCATTGCTATTTTACTTTATGACGTGCGTAAGAAAAAGGATTGTCAATTCTTTTCTTGCTTGCTTTCTTGGCTAGCTTTTTCTATGAGCGTTAGCCACTTGTTCTTTCCCTCTATTTCTATTCCACATCCAAATTAGAAGAAGAAGGCTCGTTGAATTTCAAGGGGCCTTCTACTTCTAACTTAAGTCTCTTAATCTTCTGCTTGACAGAATCAACTGTTTTCCCCAATAGAGCAGCGATTTTTTCAACCGAAGCCCCTGATTTAACAAGCTCCTGCAGTTTCCGCTCTTCCTCAACAGTCCACGGTTTTCCCTTGACTCTTCATGACCCTGAATAAGGCCTATCTGCACGGCGCAGATCTTACAGAACGTTTTAAGGATGCGCATTGAACGGTCATGTTGCCAAGCGAACACCCGTTCCCTCTTCACAACCTGAAAGTAAACAGGATGCTTGGATAGCTCCTAAAAATAGCAGCACCATTTCCGCAAGCATTTTCGCATTTATCTTCTCGATATTCCTTATGAACAAGTATGACGATCGTACTGGAATAAAGGGTTTGCGCCAATGAGAGCAGATCGCAAGACCCACAGTACCCACGCTTAACGCATAATACTAGAGTGTTTGACTAGCGCAAACAGTAGCTCTTCCAAGGAAAGGATGTCAAAATTTGATTTGGTCATGTCCCTCAAACCATTATGGTCTTCTAAATGAGCAATACGGATGGCTAGACATTTAAGCAGCCTTCGCACCTAAAAAAAGAATAAGAAATCGCGATGTGACATAGATGAACCACTATGATGAGGAAGCCCTCGAAAAATTCCGACTTTCAGGAAAAATTCTTCGAGAAACAAGAGAGGAAATGAAGAAATTTGTCCGTGAAGGAATGCAAATTATTGAAATCTGCGAAAAAGCTGAGAAGCTCATACAAAAAAAAGGCGGGAAACCAGCCTTTCCATGCAACGTTTCTATAAATGAAATAACAGCCCATTACACTTCTCCGCCAAACGATGAAAAAAGAATACCTGAGAAATCCATAGTCAAAGTCGACATCGGTGTGCATGTGGACGGCTACGTAACCGACACCGCGTTTACAGCATGTTTCGATCCCGAATATGAAATCCTCGTGGAAACAGCGGAACAAGCTTTGAAAGCGGCAGTAGACACGATACACCCGGAAATGTCAACCTCAAAAATAGGCGGAATCATCGAAAGGGCAATAAGAAATCGTGGTTTTAAACCTATCTCAAACTTGACTGGGCATTCGGTTGGAAGATATCTTATACATGCGGGGACTTCCATACCAAATGTTCCGCAAATGTCATTTTCGAAAATTAAGCTCGGCGGAGTATACGCCATTGAACCTTTCGTAACTCTTACAAATGCTGCTGGTCGAGTCGAAGACACCACAGAAGTTACAATTTTCCGTTTTCTCAAGTCCAAATCGTTAAAGAATCCATACTCAAAGCAACTTCTAAAATATATTGAAGAAAACTTTAGAACATTGCCTTTTGCCCAACGCTGGTTGCAGGATGTAATCCCGAAGGAGCATTACAGAGAAGTCTTCAGAGAATTGTTGTCATCAAAGTCTGTCATGGGTTATCCAGTGTTCATCGAAACAAGCAGAAAACCAGTTGCCCAAGCAGAACACACAGTTTTGATAGTCAGGAACGGTTGCGTTGTCTTAACGTAGGGAAAACCCCTTTTCTTTTTCTTTGACTTCTCTGTAAATTGCTGTTATTATCATTTTTTCGTTGCATTTTTGGCAAAGTTCAAGTTCCTTGAATACGTAGTCACCACGGCTGAACTCCCTGACGTTTTTGAAGCCACATTTTCTGCATTCAATAGTTGTTACTACAGGGGGCGTCTCAATTTTCAAGCGCGCCATTCGTCTTCTTGACTGAAGCAGCACGTAAGTAGACATGCTTACACCGACGAATCCCACGAGCAGCAAGTATCCCGCTACAACCTCGTTGCCGTAACTGAACGCGTTAACGGCTAGTACAAGAGCTGTCAACGACAATGCCAAGGTTATGAATATTATCATCAAAACGAACGTTGAAACTCTTGCAGTTGCAGATTGCGAATTTCCACTCATATTACACATTCCTCCTACTGTCCGATCCCGATGGTGTTGCCTACTCCGACAATTACTACCTTATCCCCTTCTTTTGTTCTTTCCAAAATAACACTTTTCACCCTTTCGATAGCCTTATCGACAGCATCTGAAATCTCTTTGCGCATCGGCGACACGGCATCGCCAATGTCCTCCTTGATCACCACAGCGTTTATCGGAATGCGGTACTTTAGGGTGGATTCCTCAATCTTGAATTGGTCAACACCAGGCCCACCTATGGCTGCACCAATGCCTTCCGCGACTTCGCCAACTCCTTCACCTTCAAGTTTGAGGCCAGCGTCAATCATCACTACAGTGGAAATTTTTCCTTCATTTTCTTCGATGATCGTCTTTATCGCATCGCCAGGCTTGCCAACGTTCCCTCCCGGGCCCTCAGCTTTTATAACATACGCAACACGGCCTTCTATGGGCACTTGGCCAACAATACAATCTTTCTGTATTTTTCTTGTTTCAGCGCCATGCATGAGTTTTGCTGCCACCAGCGCGCCTGCTCCGTCCCCTATTGGTTGACCATAAGCAAAGGCTTTTAGCGCACTTGCGTACGCTTCTGCCTCTCGCATGACCATAGGTAATATCATTTGTATCTGCATTATGATGTATAGGCTCAGTGTTTTCTTTCCGAGCAAATAGAAGTGCCTTATAACCTTGTAGATGTAGTTTAGCGCCATTGCCGCTTCTAACGTATTCTCCAAATTGAATGCTTGAGGTTCATCCGTGGCTGGCGCCATCAGTTTCACTTCATCCTTAAGTCGAGTGTCCCTTACATCAAGTATGTTATCAAGTTTCCAAACTATACCGGCTGGGTCCATGCTTTGCGGCGGTATTGTAAAGTATTCCAAGAACCTATCAACCCTTGGGGTTGGGTCTGCCTGCGGCTTGCCGATTTCTTTAATTGTTTCTATCGCAATTTTCCGTCCTTCGTCCTTTATGTATTTAAGTTTGTAAAGAGAACCTTCCACTTCTCGGAGCATCACGTACATTTGAATTCTTTGTCCGTAGAACAGGAAAACTATGAAAACTCCATAAAAGAGTATACTAAGAATCTGTGTTAGGGAGTCGCCTCCTGGAAATTGAAGAAACTGATTCTGCAAGACCGACATCCCCGCCAATTCAATCAAGACTTCATTCACCCTCGGAAAACTGTCAACGCTTAGTTATAAATCTTAGCTAATTCTCCTCTATTTATTGTCAACTAAGGAGGGCTGCCAGCTTTCCCAGGTTCGCGTGGCCGAAGACCACACTAAAGCTGGAAACGGAACGCGGTTTAACTTCTGAGTTCGGAATGGGATCAGGTGGGTCCCGCGCCCTATGGCCGGCATACCCAAAATACACGTTTAGTTTAGATTCATTAACTTTTCGCTTGAATTTGAAGCTAGCAAAAGGTATCAACGATTTTTCCGGCATTTCTTAGCCTAAGTTTTGCTTATGCTATAAATTGAAGTTTTCTTTCATGTTCTACTCTTTGCCAACTGTCGCAACTGCCCTCTCGAAAATGTCCAAGCCCACTTTTGCTTCTTCCTCAGTGACACATAGTAATGGAATTAGCCTTATTATGCTCGCGCCGCATCCAAGCAATACAAGTCCATTCCCTAATGCTCCTGAGACATTTTTCTCTATCATCCCTCGCGTATTCTTTGGTCTTTCTGTTCTTAACAAGCTCCACTTTCCAAGCGAGACTCAGACCGCGGATATTCCGGACGATTTCGTATTTGTCCCTCAGTCCTTGAAGCCTTTCTTTAAACAATTCTTTCATTTTGGCGGCGTTTTGAACCGAACCATTTTTGATTAGTTTTATTGTCCCAACGCTGCCCTGCACGCAAGCATGTTCCATCCATGGGCGTTGCTATGCACTCCAGAAATCCGTGGCATGTGACCGACACTACAGGAGCTGAAGTTCTCAGGAACAGCCTCTTAAAAAGTGGCGCGATAACATAGAAATTGAAATTGGACTCTCTGGCTTTCATCACTAAAATATTTCGCTCTAAATGGCAGAACTGAAAAGATCAGATGAGACTGCTAAAACCCTTATGTAATAGAATCTATATTTCTATGGTTATTCACTGGAAATATTGGAGGTGCAGTTGAGCTCGGAAAAGTTTTGGTCACGTCCGCTTGGCCCTACATAAATGTAACACCCCACTTAGGTAACCTAGTTGGCTCCGTTTTATCCGCAGACGTTGCCGCGAGATACTACAGGCTGAAAGGCGAAGATGCTCTGATGGTGAGCGGTTCGGATGAACACGGAACTCCTGTAGAAGTGGAAGCCATAAAACAGGGCATATCTCCCAAGGAACTGACCGATAGAAACCATGCAAGAGTGGCTGAGCTGTTCAAAAAATGGAACGCGTCCTACGATAACTACACGCGAACGGAAAGCCCAGCGCACAAAGAGTTCGTGCGAGATCACCTAATGAAAATTTACCATAACGGATACATCTTCGTCCAAGAAACGCAGATGCTCTACTGCGAGCACTGCCAACGCTACCTGCCAGATAGATTTGTGGAAGGCAAATGTCCCTACTGTGGTTATGAACGTGCCAGAGGAGACCAATGTGATGTTTGCGGATGGCTTTTGGAACCAATATTGCTGCTTGAACCTCACTGCGTAATATGCGGGAACAAGCCAGTAGTCAAAACCACTAAACACTGGTACATTGACCTCTCAAAATTCTCAGAAGAACTCAGTGAATACATCAAGAACAACGAGCAGTTACCAAGCAACGCCAAGAACTTCAGCTTAAACTGGATAAAAGAAGGACTGAAACCGAGAGCCGTAACGAGGGATGTTGAATGGGGAATCCTTGCCCCGTTCCCTGGGGCAGAAGGCAAAACAATCTACGTCTGGGTTGAAGCAGTCCTAGGCTACGTTTCGGCAACAATCGAATACTTCAAAAACAGAGGACAGCCAGAAAAATGGAGGGAATTTTGGTTCAACAAGGACGCTAAGACACTCTATTTCGTGGGAAAAGACAACATCCCATTTCACACGATAATACTCCCGGCACTGCTGCTGGCCTCGGGCGAGAATTACAATCTGCCGTGGAATGTGTCTGCAACCGAGTTCCTGCAGTTCAAAGGCGAAAAAGCGTCTAAAAGTCAAAGAATCGGCATATGGATCGATGAAGCCCTGGAACTTTTCCCCGCGGATTACTGGCGCTTCTTCCTAATGGCGACAAGACCAGAAACCAAAGACACAAACTTTTCCTGGGATTTCTTCATCGAAAAAATCAACTCAGACCTAAACGATACGTTCGGCAACTTCATCCACAGAACACTAACATTCATAAACACGCGATTCAACAGCGAAATCCCCAAACCACAAGGGCTGAAGACTGAGGGCAAGGAAACACTCGAAGCACTCAGGGAAAAAGTGGAAACAGTCGCCGACGAGATTGAGGCCTCAAGATTGCAGTCAGCCGCGAACACCGTAATAGGAATAAGTCGCATGGGAAACCAGTATCTCAACGAGAAGGAACCGTGGAACCTGATCAAGGAAGACGAGGAAAAAGCGGCAGCCGTCCTTTACGTGGCAACACAAATCGTCAAAAGCCTCGCAATAGTTTCAGCCCCCTTCATTCCCTCGACTGCTGAGGAACTTTGGAAGACGCTGAATCTCCCAGGAAGCGTCCACGTGCAGAGATGGGCCGAAGCCTTGAAGCCTTTACCACCTAAACATAAAATAGCGAAGGCTGAGCCTCTTTTCCGGAAAATAGAAGCGGATGCACGAAAACTCGACGAAATGCTGGAAAAGGTCCGAGAAAGGCTGGCAAAAACTGCGTAAGGAAAATATTGGCTGGGGAAAATGCAGATCAAAATTGACCTCCACGTACATACCTATTACTCATCCGATTCTCTCATTAAGCCAGAAGACCTTGGTTTCTATGGCCGAAAACGCGGATTGGACGGAGTCGCCACAACAGACCATGACCGACTCGACAGCGCCCTAAAAATAGCCAAACAATCGAACTTTCTAATCATCCCAGGAATGGAAATCTCAAGCCTAGACGGACACATAGTCGGACTTAACCTCCAAGAGCCAGTTCCAAAAGGACTGAGCGCGGAGGAAACAGTCGACAAGATCCACGAAGCCGGCGGGATAGCAGTTGCTTGTCATCCTGTAGCCCTTTTCAAGCGGAGCCTGGGGAAACATGCAAGTTCAAAGTTCGACGCCATAGAAGTGATCAACTCTGCAGCGTTTCCCTTTAACTATTCCGTAAGGAAAAGCCAAAAGATTGCTTCTCGCTTGGGAATCCCGCGGGTCGCTGGAAGCGACGCCCATCATGGCCTTGAAATAGGTTTAGCGTACACCCTTGTCGACGCTGAAACGCAGGTTGACGCTATAATTGAGGCCATAAGCAAAGGTTTGTGCCAACCCTTCGGCAAACCCATACCACTAACACAAAGACTGACAAGGCAATTCCTATTGCTAGGAAGGAAAATCCAGTAAAAAGAGCTAGTAGTTCTCCATCTGATAAAGGTTCAAGTCAACATTCAGCGAGTTTTCTGGCTCAGAGAAGACTTCAAGATTGTAAAGGTGCGACGCGATTTTTTTGAGCTCATTGTGAACAAACGGCGAATTTATTCCCGTCATAACCAAAGTCACCTTCAATTTACCTTCCTGTTCCGGATTAACCCTGGCTCCCCAGATAACCAAGGCACTCCCATCCATCATCTCAGTTACGATTTCGCCAACACGGTTTGCCTCTTCTATCGTCATATGCCCATCACCCGTAACGTGGATCAACGCGCCCGTCGCCCCAGCATAATCCACATCTAGCAACGGGCTTCTCAGCGCATTTCTCACAGCTTCTTCAGCTCGGTTAGGAGCGTCCGATTCGCCGACTCCAACAACGGCTATTCCACCCCTTCTGACAATGGTTTTGAAGTCTGCAAAGTCAAGATTGATCAGGCTTGGAGCCGAAATTGTTTCAACTATTCCCTTTATCATGTTTGCCAAGACCAAGTCTGCAACTCTGAAAGCTTCGTTTATGGGCAACTGGGGCACGAGTTGCATGAGCTTGTTGTTGTCAATTACAACCACGGTGTCGCAGTGCTTTCGCATCTCTGCCAAGGCAGCAGCAGCGTATTCGTTTCGGCCTTTCTCGATGCGGAAAGGCATAGTCACCACGCCCACGGTTATCGCTCCCTTTCGCCTCGCAATATCTGCAACAATTGGTGCCGCCCCTGTTCCTGTCCCGCCGCCCAGCCCCGCCGTTATGAAAACCATGTCAGCATTGGAAAGCAAATCTTCAATACGTTTCTTTGACTCTTCAATAGCTTCTCTGCCGAGTTTTGGGTCCCCGCCCACGCCGATTCCTTTGGTGAGTTTTTCTCCTATCAAGATCTTCTGGTGAGCCCTTGAAGCACTCAGATGAACAGCGTCGGTGTTAATCGCTATGCTCTCCGCTCCTGCTATGCCCATCTCCATTAATCTGGTCACGGTGTTGTTGCCAGCCCCTCCGACCCCGACTACCACTATACGACAGTATCCCAATGAATGAACTTCAGCGCCTGTTGCGCCATGCCAAGCACACTTCAATGAATGCTCAGCAGGACCCATCTCAGTCAACGTTTTTCCTCCGCCAAACCTCAACACTGATCAAATCACGGATAGCTACACGAATGGCCTCAGCCCTGTTGGGATAAAACCTCTCGTCAACCAGCTGATCCAAAGCTTTAATATACGTCTCGGGAAGATAAAGTGTGATGAGCTTCATATTTCTCTCCCTCGGTAAACTACCGAAGGACTCTTTTGCGTTATACTTCTATATATTATGCTTTGAATATGTTATAAACATGTTGAGGCCAATCTTTATAAAACTTTTGAATATCCCTTTCATATTTCTGTAAATTCCGGTAATAGGCAACCTTTATGTTTTTATTCCTTATTAAAGCATTTAATGTATCGCGATGAAGAACTATGCGGGTTTTCGCAAAGAGTTTCGGTTGCTCCGCAAACTTGGCAGATGGCAACGTTTTGGCTGGATGCCTCGCGGAAGCTGGGTACGAACTGGTTGACTCTGTTTCGGCGGCGGATACAGTCGTTTACAATACTTGCGCTGTTAAAGGGCCGACAGAAAATCGCATGATGGAAATTTTGAGGCGGGTGCCGAGGACGAAAAAACTGATTGTGGCTGGATGTCTGCCCCTAATCAACTTTGAAAGGTTACGCAGAGAAGTACGCTTTGACGGAGTTGTCGGTCCAGCGGCAGGCGATACAATCGTTAAGATTGCTAAACAGGTCTCAAATGGGGAAAAAATCGTTGACCTGAAAGAAGCCTTGCACGCCAAGCCAAGATTGGATCTTCCCCGGTTGCAATCGAGTCCCGTGATAAGCATAATCCCCATAAGCTACGGTTGTTTGGGAGCATGTGCCTATTGTTGCGTAGTTTTCGCAAGGGGACAACTGAGAAGCTATGAAGTTGGAGAAATCGTTGACAGGGTGAAGAAAGATATGATTCTCGGCATAAAGGAGTTTTGGTTAACCGGGCAAGACACAGCAAGCTATGGAAGGGACTTTGGCACAAACCTTGCGGAACTTCTCGAAGCCTTGTGCAACGTGGAAGGAAGTTTCAAGATTCGCATAGGCATGATGACCCCCAACATGGTGAGCGACATCGAGAACGATTTGATCAGAGTTTTCGAAAACGAAAAAATCTTTAAGTTCATTCACTTGCCAGTGCAGAGCGGCCACGACCAGATTCTGAAGCACATGCGGAGGCTTTACTCTGGAGAAGATTTCAAAAGAACCGTAGACGCCTTCAGAAAGACCTTTCCAGACATAACTTTGGCCACAGACGTTATTTGCGGTTTCCCGGGGGAAACCAAGGAAGCGTTCGAGAAGACCTTGCAGCTGATCAGCGACGTTAGAGCCGACATAGTAAATATCTCGAAGTTTTTTTCAAGGCCCAAAACAGCAGCGGCTCAAATGCACAAGGAGGCTGTAGCGTTTTCGGAGATCAAACGCAGAAGCACCGCTACAGCGGAGTTGGTTAAGAAAATAGCGTTTGAAAGAAACCAGCGTTGGTTAGGCTGGATAGGCGAAGTTTTGTTTGATGAGGTTGGCAAGAAGCCAACTTCGTGGATCGGCCGTAATTTCGCTTACAAACCCGTTGTCGTTAATAGTTTAGATAACTTGCTTGGCAAGATCTTGCGGGTGAAGGTCGTTGAAGCATTTTCAACGCATCTGAAAGGAACGATTATTGAGTAAATTATTCATCTCTCCGTCTCAAAGTTCTCTCATAACTGACGCTTTCTTTTGCTATTCCTCAATTGTTTTGGCAGCATCTTTGTGATCTCTAACTTCCACACATTCTCATTCTTTCAATTTGACATAACGTAATTTTAGCATTTTTGACTAGCAAGATGAGAAACGCGCCATGATGCCATATCAATAATAATTCCTTCAGTTTTCTCGACTAATTTCTTGTGAGCCACTTGTGATTGCCAGATTGTTTCATACATTTGCCGATAAGCAAAAAATCCGCCAATAATTGTTGACACGTGCATTATGGCTATTAGCGAAAGTAACCCGACTTTCACATTCTTGTTCATGGAACTTCATTCTCCCGTAATAGTAATACGCTAGGGGACAATTACGGATTGTATTGAGTGCCATATTAAGTTCAAAGTTTAATAGATGCGCTCAAACCTGAAGCCTTGTCACGCTCAGGCTGATAGGTACTTTTACATGGTCAAAAATGGCTCCGCTCATACGCGTTGCAAGAAAAGATGCAGAACATCCTAAAAAAAGGCGCAACACATAAATTCTCTTGTCATATCTTAAAAATTTTGTTCGGGCGGTAGCTCAGCCTGGTAGAGCTTCCGAGCTCGCTAGCAAGAGCTGGCCGGCGGAGACGCTGTAGACATCTACCCATGGTGGTTGTTACTCAGCCTATCAGGCGCACAAGCAGAAACCGGAGCGTCGCAGGAGAGCCGTGAGCAACAACTCTGGCTCGGCGAATTCAAAATGAAGGTTTCGCTTCATGAAAGTCCTGCCCGCCCGACCATAGCTGCGCTAAATAAAATCTAATGGGTTTGCATCTGTTTCACATAGATTGCCAAAGGTTTTTTTTCGTTTGGAAGATTTGCTGAAATCTGGAGTTTTGCCTTGTGTTCAGATTTTTTGATGCATGAAAAGGCTGGTTAGCGGATTTGTAGGCCAAAAAACATCAGAAGGAATATGATGATTCCAGTTGATAGCCCAAAGGTCATCGAGGAAGTCCCTCGGTGTAGGTTACCTATCTGCATGTCTGCGGGAGCACCGTAAACAAATACTGACGTTGAAATGGCCGTTGTGGTTCCCCATGAAAAAGCCCAGAACAGTGGGGGTGGTGCTCCGCCAAGATATTTCACGAGTTCAAAATAGAAGCCGATGACAAGGACTGGAAGCAGATACGTGAGGAAGAGCGGCTTCGGTTGGTATGTTCTTACGTGTTTGTTCAGGAGAATCACGCATTCTTTTCTCCTAAATAGGATGAACCAGCCAGCTGCTGCCAAACCTCCTCCTAGCTTCAGAACGTATCCCTTAGAGTCTATTCTGATCTCTTGCAGGGAGAAAAATCGGTGAAGGAACCCCAGTTTGACTTCAACGCCGTCACGATCTATCTTGATTTCTGGGAAGGTTGCCATACCGAAGAGCGCAAAACCTGCAACTATAATCATAGTGAATATCATCAATGGGATGGTCGGGTCACCGACGAAAAAACCTGCCCGATTAGTGAAGTAAAGGCACCATCCAAATAGAATCCATGTAAGAGGATAGACAAGTAGTACCCATACGAAACCTGTGCGAGGCTTAAGGCACGAGTTTCAAATGTTTTCATAAACATGGGGAGCGGTGTTGGCTCAATATCCCCATCCTCGAACCTTCGAAGGAACTGTACAGCGAATCGGCCTTTGTCGGACAAACAATACCTACCATTTTCATCCTTCTCAATCAAATCGCCTAAAATATTCAGGTGATAGTTGAATTTCCCAGTGTTCGAAACTCCTACGAGATGCATGAGATCAACGTAAGAAATTCTTCTTCCCTCAGATAGGCTTAAGATGATTTTTCGCCTTATCGGATGTTTAAGAACGTCGCGGAAAGAGTCAAAACTTGCGTTCAAACAATCGAGCGCCTCAATCTCTTTACAAAATATACGTTGAAATTCGATTTAAGGTTACTTGACTAAACGGCTTATCAGGAATTAGTCATCTAACAATTTTTCAGACTTTCATCGAGAAGGTGAATAAGATATGGGAGATTATACCCTTGGCGACGCAAGGAAGAATGTAAACGCTGTTAAAGCTGTTCCTAGCGACTGACTTTTTTAAGAGCATATTTTTTCTTTTTGTGCGTGACTGGTTTTGGAGGCTTTGGTACTCTGAGGAAATCATACCGCTTACAGTTGAGGTTTGGGATTTGGGATATAGGATAGATTTAAGATGTGAAAAAACAGAAATTAGGAACAGTCTGTTCCTTTCCATCTCTGAATCTCCAAGGGAATTTGCCGCGGAAACCATTGAAACAGTCCATAGGATTCGGTTTTCCGAGGCAAAGGTTTAAAGGAGATGTGTAAGATTAGTTGTGCGGTGTTGGGCGTGAGGGATCGCGTTCTCTGCTCGTGAAAACAAAACCCTTAATAGTTCTAACCCTAGTTCAAAAAGTCTTATGAGTTTTCTAGAGCAAATCGAGGAAAAATGGCAGAAAAACTGGGAAAACGCCGAAATATTCGAGGCAAACCCGGACCCGACCAGAAAAAAGTTTTTCGTAACTTTCCCATACCCTTACATGAACGGCCCATTACACGTAGGTCACACTTTCACCGCCACGCGGGTGGACGCCTACGCACGGTTCAAACGCATGCAGGGTTACAACGTGCTCTGGCCGTGGGCGTGGCACTGGACCGGACAGCCGTTACTAGGTGCAAGTGAACGTGTTGCCAAAGGCGATGAAGAGTTCATCAGAGTCTTAAAGGAGATAGACGGCGTCCCTGAAGAAGAACTTAAAAAATTCTCAGACCCCATGTACATGGCCACTTACTACACGGATGAGGGCAGAACGGCCGCGAAAAAGGCGGGCTTCTCAATTGACTGGAGAAGGGAGTTCAACACGATAATGCCCACCTACCAGAAATTCATAGAATGGCAATACACGACCCTGAGGGAGAAGGGCTACGTCTCAAAGGGTACGCACCCAGTCGTGTGGTGCCCAAAAGACAGAAGCCCGACTGGAGACCACGACCGCCAAGTGGGCGAAGGCGTAACGCCAGAAGAATACACGCTGATAAAGTTCAAACTCGCCAAGGGAACTTACCTTCCAGCAGCCACCTTCAGACCAGAAACAATCTACGGCGTAACAAACATATGGATAAATCCTGACGCAACCTACGCGGAAGCGCGAGTTGACCATGAAAAATGGATAGTCAGTCAAGAAGCGGCAGAGAAACTGAAAGAACAGGAAAGAACCGTGGAAGTGAAGCGAACGTTGAAAGGCAGAGAACTCATAGGAAAAACCTTCGAGAACCCTGTCACAAAAGACAGGTTTCTAATATTGCCAGGGTGGTTCGTCGATCCAAAACAAGCCACAGGGGTGGTTTACAGCGTACCAGCCCACGCACCCTATGACTGGCTCGCCCTTAAAGACCTGCAGGAAAAGCCAGAAACCCTAAAAGAGTTCGGCATAGACCCTGAAACCGTGAAAAGTATAAAACCAATTTCGCTGATCATAGTTGAAGGTTTCGGTGAATACCCAGCCGTAGAAATCGTAGAACAAATGGGAATAAGAGACCAATACGACCCTAAAGCGGACGAAGCAACGAGCATCCTCTATA
>Ga0172366_10001932_pt1 | contig 16184 bp, 17 predicted proteins | sample LakKivSesite69cm_FD_114533 | JGI IMG/M metagenome (GOLD analysis project Ga0172366, IMG submission 114533) | Sediment microbial communities from Lake Kivu, Rwanda - Sediment site 69cm | ecosystem: Environmental > Aquatic > Freshwater > Lake > Sediment | place: Rwanda: Western Province, Lake... | reverse complement strand
GGAGACCAAGAAACTAGTGTTGGCAGTGGTTGTAACCATGCTGGTGTTTCTGGCGGCGCTCGCCGTCACGCTCCCTGGCAGGCCCAGGTTGGTGATAGCAACCACGACGAGCACAGTTGACAGCGGCCTTCTCGACTTCCTGAAGCCGTACTTCGACGACAGGTTTCACGCGGACATCACATGGCTCTACCTAGGCACTGGACAGGCACTAGCCGTGGCTTCTCGAGGGGACGCAGATGTGTTGTTGGTGCACGACCGGGCAAGGGAGGATGCGTTCGTCCGGTCTGGGAATGGCACCCATAGGGTCACTGTGATGTACAACGACTTCGTGGTCGTGGGCCCAGAACTCGACGAGGCGGGAGTGGCGGACGCACCGGACGCCGCGGATGCGTTCAACAGGATCGCAACAGCGGGTGAAAGCGGGAGGTCAGTATTCGTGTCAAGAGGCGACGGGTCCGGCACCAACGCGCTCGAACTGAGAATATGGTCCAAGGCTGGAGTAGATCCCAAGGAAAGGGCTTGGTACCTTGAGGCAGGTCAGGGGATGGCACCCACGATCAGGATCGCGGATGAGAAGTTGGGATACACCGTCTCGGACATGGCGACTTGGCTGAAGCTGAAGAGTGAGATGGAGGACAGCCTCAGACTCGCCGTGCTGTACGAAGGGGCGCCTGATCTCATGAACCCCTACGGGCTGATCCAGTTGAACCAAACAAGGTACCCGAACACAAACTGGCAGTTAGCCGAGAAGTTCATCCTCTTCATGGTCTCGGAGGAGGGTCAGGAGCTCATAGCAGAGTTCGAGGTGGGCGGAGAGCAACTCTTCTTCCCGGTTTTCGGGAGGACCGAATCCGTTGGTCTCCCTCCGGAGGCACAGGAGGTGCAGTATTGGATCCAGAGGCTCAGGGACAACAACATGAACCCCCCGAGGTTGTAACGCCTATGAGATCAGAGGTGTGACAGAGGTGAGCGTGCGTGCCGGGATGGGATGAGATTCTTTCAGGGATGGTCCACGGCCTGCAATTGATACTGTCCGGCGATCCTGGCGTGATCCAGATCACTCTGCTGTCGCTCAGGGTCTCGGGTGGGGCTACACTGCTGGGAGCACTCGTCGGTATCTCGCTCGGAGCCCTGTTGTCGCTTGCGGACTTCAGGGGAAGAACCTTTGTCGTTGCGCTAGTGAACACTATGACGGGCTTGCCCCCCGTAGTAGTGGGGCTGGTGCTCTACCTGTTGCTCTCGAGCAGTGGCCCGCTGGGCTTCCTCAAGCTACTCTACACTCCCGAGGCAATGGTCGTGGCTCAGCTCATAATGGTCATCCCCATAGTGGCTAGCATCACGCTATCGGCAATATCGAGCGTTGACCAGGAGACCAAGCAGGCTGTCAGATCACTAGGCGCGAGTCCATTCAGGGAACTCCTCATCATACTAAATGAGGCCCGCGTGGGGCTGCTCACGTCCGTCGTCGTGGGATTCGGATCAGCAATATCAGAAGTTGGCGCCATCATGATGGTCGGGGGGAACCTGCTAGGCCATACGAGAGCACTGACAACGGCCGTAGTCCTCCTGACGAACCAAGGGGAGTTCGCCCAAGCCATTGCCCTAGGTATGGTCCTTCTCGCGCTGGGATTCTCGGTCAATGTCCTTCTGATGTTTCTGAGGGGAGAGCTGTTCAGTGGCACGTTGCCATATCTGACCGCAAGGAGGTCGGGCCCAAAGTGAAGGGGGTAGGATTGACTTGGCTCTACTGAACCTCGTGGGCATCACGAAGTGGTTCGAAAATAGGACAGTCCTGAAGAGTGTGAGCCTCGAGGTCGACGAAGGCTGTATTTCGGCGATCATGGGGCCGAACGGGGCTGGGAAGAGCACCCTCCTGAAGATCACCGCGCTTATCATCGAGCCTTCGGAAGGCGAAGTGGTGCTCGACGGACGCAGTTGCAGGGGGCCCGAGGACCAAAGGAGAGTCCAGAGGAGGAAGATGGCCTTGGTCTTCCAGAAGCCTGTGCTCTTCAACATGAGCGTAGAGGACAACGTGTCGATCGGACTCAGGGCCAGAGGTGTGCAGGACCGCGTGGTGAGGGACAGGGTCGATGAGATCGTGGTCCTCCTAGCTCTTGCCGACTTGAGAAGAAGAGATCCAAAGACCCTTTCAGGCGGCGAGGCGCAAAGGGTGGCCTTGGCCAGAGCACTCGTCATGAGACCCAAGTTGTTGCTGCTGGATGAGCCGACCGCCAGCGCTGACCCCAACAACGCTTCGATCATCGAGAAGGCCGTCATGACTGCGGCCTCCGAGCGAGGCTGTGGGGTCCTCTTGGCGACCCACAATCCTCAGCAGGCCAGGCGCCTTGCTAAGGAGACCGCCTTCCTCTTCGACGGCCAGATATTGGAGACTGGGCCCACAGACTCACTTCTGTCCAGACCGAAGGATGACCGCACTAGGGGCTACGTCTCGGGTATGATGCCAAGATGAGGGGTCCAGGGCTAGTCGATCTCTATGCTGTGGCCCTCCGTGACTTCCTTCTTGGGCAGTCTCACTTCGAGTACTCCGTTGTTGTACTTGGACTTGGCCCCTTCTGGCTTCACCTTCGCTGGTAGCGACAATCTCCTGTAGAATCTTTCATACCTTCTCTCGCGTCTGACGTAGTTTGACTTCTTCATCTCCTTCTCCTTCCTGATCTGCGCGCTTATCTGAAGGGTGTCTTCGGTCGCGGTCACGCTCACGTCCTCTTTCTTCACGCCTGGCAAATCTGCGACGACGATGACCTCGTTCTCAGTTTCCGATACGTCGGTAAGAGGTTCCTCCAAGGACGGGAAGTAGCGCGAGGCTAGCTCCCTTGGGCCCTTAACCAGGCCCTCAAGAGATCTGTCGATGTCGCCCTTGGCTTCCTCAAGTCTAATCCTTGAGAACTCCCTGGCGAGCCTGTCGAGTTCTCCCCGCATCCTCCTCATTTCTTCGTCGAATTCTCTCCACAATCCTGATCATAGTGAATGCCCCGCTCGGAAATAAATGCGTTTCCCACCCCCTGCACAAGCCCCAGAACTCATCGACCGACGCTGGACGCACGGACTCTCCGTTCATCAGAAAAGGCCTGGCATTATTTACTGGTCAGGGGCCCTCGAGGGCAACACATAACTCCCCCAAAGGCCCGTACGTCCTACCGGTTGGACAGGCCTGTAGTCTCCGTGGTGATACCGACCCTCAATGAGGAGGCATACATTGAGCGAACCCTGCGGTCCCTGAGGGACCAGGATCTTGATGCCCCCTATGAGATCGTGATAGGTGACGGGTACAGCACGGACAACACCCTTGCCATCTGCTCTAGGTATGCGGACAAGATCGTCCTTGAGCGGAAAAGGACTCCGGCTGCTGGGAGGCAATCGGCCGTAATGCAGTCAAGCGGCAGGGTCCTTGCTTTCGGCTGTGGGGACACACTCTATCCGAGCAACTGGTTGCGAGAGATAACCGGTCCCATTCTGCGGGGGGAGGCAGCGGCCGTGAGTGGAGCGGTCCTTCCAGACGATGGCACCTTCTTCGACATGGCCGGCAGCAAATACGTTCTACTGCCTCTGACATGGCTCTCAGCCAAGCTTGGCTTGTACTTCACGCCGGGGGAGACCATAGCCTTCTCCAGGAGGGCGTTTGATCAGGTCGGCGGCTTCGACACGGACAAGGTAACAGCAGAGGACTTGGACCTGTTCAAGAGAGTCTCAAGGGTCTCCAAGGTCCAGTTCAACCCCAATGCAAGGGTGTACGTCTCCATGAGGAGGGTCCGCAAGTGGGGACGTGCCCGCTATGTCGCCTATCACTTCAGCAACTTCATCTCCTATCATCTCTTCCATGGATCTCACCAGGTCTATGAGCCCGTCAGGTAGTCGATATCACAGGTTGATTCCACTTTCGAGAGTTTCTAACTTATATATCGCCCTCACTACCACCAAAATACATGAGAGCTATCAGGCCAATATCATCCGCGCTCTTGACCTTGGCTCTGATCCTTTCGATGATTCCTGCTGCCGCTCCCCAAGAGGACGAGGTCGTCCCGATCGTCATGTCGGTCTATCGCGATGGAACCGTTGAGTTCAGCTCTTCCTTCAGCACAACGGAGGTCGAGCTCCCCCCAGGGGTCTCTTCATTGCGAGCGTTGTTGGAGTTGAGTGAAGCGGTCACCGGAAGTCAGGTGCGGTTGGGCGCAGATGTCACGTTGGAAGGCGACCCACTTATCACGGTCAGCACCTTCGTCCGGAGGACAAGCTTCGGCATCGTGTTCTATCCCGACGCGAGCTACGCCACGTTCGACTTCTACCTGCAGCTTGTTGAGGGCGCCTTTCCGTTCACGGAGGAAGGCAACACCTTCTATCCCACGATTGTCACAGCACGGGGCAACAGCACCGAGCTGTTTGTTGACGTGACCGCCACCGTAGAAATCGTCACCGTACCCCCTTACACGGCCCAGGCGCTTAACCAAGACATCGACGAGGTGGAGAACGACATAGAGGCCCTCGTCGTGGCCACGTTTGCGCAGATGGGATATCTCACAAGCAGCTTCACCCTGTCTCACACTGTCCTTGCCGCCACTAGGTCACAAGTCAGAGTGGATCTGAGGCTGGAGGGAAACATAACGGAGATCGTGGGGACGACCTACGGAATCGAGGTAGAGTTCAACCCAATACTGATCTTGGGCGCCTTCTTGGCGTCTCCGGATCGCCCGTCAAGGCTCACGATGAACCTGAGTGATACTGGCCTCCTTGACTTCAAGCTGACCCTCAACTACAGCGGATCTTACGACGCTCTGATCAACAGGAACAGATCCAGCTACCTGGACTGGGTTGAGTCCATCGCAAGGCAGGACATGGAGAACGGCGAGCCATGGCTTCCGTTGATAGGGTTGCTGAGGGATGCCGAGCTCTCCTCGGCAGCGGCGGGCTTCGACTTGGATCTTGACTATTCGATGGGCACCTTCAGCTGGTTGGCTAGGTCTCCGAGGATGAAGGTCGGTCGCGTGTCAGACAGCACGGTGAGCCTCAAGGCATTCTTGGACGCGCTCGAAGCGCTTGATCCGTACATCGCTGAGATCGGCGTGGAGAACTTCGCCTTCGCCATAAGGGGAGTGGAGGACGAGGTCGCCTACATGGAAATAGTCGTCCCCCCAGGCACTCCGCCCCCCAGGTCCAGAAACTCCTCAACCGGACTGTGGGAAGGCGTATACCCCGATCAGTTGCAGGATGTCAGCTTCAACATAGTCCTGAAGGACACCACCCCCCCAACCGTGACGCCCGGGATATCGCCGGGAGCAACCGTCTCCGAGAAGCGACCTAGGCTTGCAGCAACGCTGAGCGACAACGTGGCCATAGACGTGGGTTCCGTTGTCGTGAAGGTGGACGGGGTGGACGTGACCTCGGCCGCCACGGTCACTTCATCCAGCGTATCATACACGCCTGCGTCTGATCTGCAGGATGGTCAGCATACCTTCTACATCAGTGTCAAGGACACAGCCGGGAACCCAAAGGAGGTGACCATCAGTTTCACGGTGTCCACAGGCATACCTATTGCCTACTTGGCTAGCGGAGCGGTAGTAGTCATAGTAGTCCTAGGGGCAGCCGTGTTCTTACTAATGAGGAGAAAGCCCTCAGCACCCGAGGCCGTCGGCCCACCGCCTCCCCCTCCTCCCGCCTAGGTCCAGACCGCGGGGTCTTCACGCGTCAGGGTGCGCTTGGGTAGCCACGCCCATGGAACGCCCAATGATGTCATTCTGATTGATCTCTCGCCATCTCCGCCCTGACCCTTGCGCAAACGACGCGTGTTGAGACCCTAGGAGACCACGAACACTATGTCTTCTTCCCTGGCTCGATCAGTTAGCTTGAGGCCGACCGACTTGCCTGCCTCAGCCACGCTGACCTTCTGGTGTTCGATCTCCATCGACTCGACCTTCTGCCTGAGCTGGGTAGCCTTCCCCTCTACGAGGATCTCGTCACCGACCTTGAGCGTTCCCGTGAGTTCGACAATGGCGACGCCTATCTTCGAGAAGAAGTGGGTCACTTTGCCCACTGGCACCTTCTTCTCCTGAGCCATGCTGTCCGAGGTCGACCTTTGATTTTAAGCCTTTTTGGGAATTCTATATAGCAGGCTTGAGATAGGAAGGGGCGGATGAGCTGGCCCAACAGGACCCTTTCCTATCACTTGGTGTTGGATCGAGAAATGAAGTCGAAGTCCGACTATTTCCTTCTCCCCTTCGAGATCGGAGCCGGGGTTCAAGAGCTTGAGATCAACTACAGCTACGAGAGGGGGTCAGAGGGCGACCCTAACGTCATCGACCTAGGGCTCTTCGGACCAGGCGAGACCGCATTCCTCAAGGCCAAGTCGTTCAGGGGGTGGAGCGGATCGAACAAGAGCGCGGTATGTGTGTCTGAGACGAATGCCACCCCGGGCTACTACCCTGGCAAGATAGAGGCGGGAAAATGGAGTGTCATCCTCGGGCTTGCGACCATCTCAAGTCAGGGGTGTCCGTGCGACGTAACGGTGACGACGAGGAATGAAATCAAGGGTCGTGGTACAGTCAGGCAAACCACCCGGGCACGAGTGCCCACCGTCGGCGTCGGGGAGACGGAGGCGTGGCTCAGGGGGGATCTTCACGTTCACTCGCATCACAGCGATGGTTCTCTGTCTGTGGAGCTGGTCGCGGGGGAAGCGCTTAGGCGAGGTCTCGACTTCGTCGCAGTCACGGATCACAATACCACTTCCCAAGCGAGAGAGGTGGCCTGCCTGCGCGAGGCAGGCCTCATCGTGATGGTGGGGGAAGAACTCACGACCTGCCACGGGCACGCGAACGTATGGAACACGCAGGATTGGCTTGACTTCAGGTTTGAGACCAAGGATGATGCTGAAGCCGTCATAGCAGAAGCTCACAGGAGAAGGCTTCTCTTCTCGGTGAACCATCCCAACTCCCTTTACCCCTGGGAATTCAAGGACGCGACCGGGTTTGACTGCATCGAGGTTTGGTGCGGCCTTTGGGCTAGGCTGAACTTCGAGTCGCTCGAGTGGTGGGATGAACTCACGAGAGATGGGCTCAGGGTGATCGGCGTAGGGGGCAGCGACTTCCACAGTCCCGAGCCACCAGAAACAAGGGACATCTTCAGCATCGGGTCTCCCACAACCTGGGTCCTATCGACAGGCAAGACGGCCGAGTCGATTATGGACGGTATCAGGGCGGGCAGGGTCTTCGTGTCCCGTGCCCCCGGTGGCCCGCGACTGTCCCTCAGGGCCAAGACGAGCAGGGGTGTAAATTGGATGGGCGACCACGTATGCTGCACGAAGGGCGAGGACATTGAGATTTGCGTTCAGGCATCGTCGGCGCGGGGACTTGGGCTGAGAGTGCTTTCCAGTTCGGGCATACTCAAGTCAGCGAAGACCGACTCAACCGAATCGTCCATCACGCTCAGGACGAAGGTCGATTCACCCGACTTCCTCAGGGCAGAACTCGTCGAGGCAGAAGGTGACTGGGCCTCTGCACCGCCTTCCGATCTGGACATGGCGTCGATCACAAACCACCTCTACGTCTTCCCGGAGTCGGACTAGCTGAGCGCGACAGGCAGGTCTAGTCGAAACGCACCCACTTCGAGTCGCGGAGGCACTCGTCGACAACGTTGTCAAGGCCGATCTTTGCCTCCAGCCTCTGCACGATGTCCAGCTTGGCCTTGGTTTCGGGATGTCTGGCTATGATGCTGCAGCAGTCCTTGTAGGGCATTAGGGAGATGTCGTACGTCCCAATCTTCTTGGCGAGGTCGATTATCTCCTGCTTGTCATGTGCAACAAGCGGCATCAAGATCGGCATCTCGGTGGCCCTGTGAATCACGGACATGTTGTCCAATGTCTGGGATGCGACCTGCGCCAAGCTTTCGCCGGTGACCAGGGCTTTGGCGTTCACCTCCTCAGCTTTCCTCTGCGCGCACTTGAGCATGAACCTCCGGAACAGCACGACATCATATCTCGCGGGCACTCCAGTCGTGGACAGGCTGAACTGGTAGGTAGGCACGAAGGAACACCTGGTCTCATCGGAGTAGGCGTTCAGGAGCCTTACTAGGTGGGAGATCTTCGAGTTTATGGCTTCAGCGTTATCGTCGAAGGGGTGGAAGTGGATGTAGTCCGGCGACGCCCCCCTCTTCATGGCCAGCCACGCCGCAACCGGTGAATCAATGCCCCCGGACATAAGACAGAGGACCTTTCCGGAGGATCCTACGGGTAGCCCCCCGAGCCCCCTCTGCCTATCCGCGAACACAAGGCAACCGTGTTTGGTCACCTCAACGCCGATCGTCAGGGCCGGCCTCTTGAGGTCAACCTTTGTGCCGAACTCCCTGACTATCGAATCCCCAAGCTTGGTGTTCAGCTCCATGGAGGATAGCGGGAAGCCCTTGTCCGCCCTGACCCCTCTCACCATGAAGGACTCCGCGTTGCTGATCCTACTAGCCAATGTGGTCAAGACGGTCCTCTCTATCTCATCGTAGGACGCGCCAGTGAGGTGAGCGAAGGCAAACCAGGAAGCACCGAACACCTTTCCCATGCTTTCCAGGATCGCTTCCTTGTTCGGACGGTCGGTGAGGCGCACGACTATCCTGCCTGACAGTCTCTGGAGTCCCGAGACGCTATCAGACGGAAGGGCTCTCTTGAGGTTCCTCACCAACGCCCTCTCGAAGTATGCCCGGTTCCCCCCCTTCAGAGCGATCTCAGAGTAGTGCACCAGAAGCACTTCCTCCCGGGGCATCAATCGGCATGAATCGACTGACCTGATTTAATGTTATGGGAGGGGGCACCGGATATATACTGGAACGCAGCCGCGTAGCGCGTGCCCAAGGTACAAGTCCTCCCGGACAGGGCGATCTTCGCCGTGAATGAGGATCAGGACTTGTTGACTGTGATGAGGTCGTCAGGACTTCGAGTGGAGGGCATCTGTAACGGTAGGGGCACGTGTGGCAAGTGCGCCATCAGGGTGATCTCAGGCAGGCTCTCAGAACCCACTGAAAAGGAAAAGGACTGGCAACTGCTGCTCGGCAAGGAGATGAGGTTGGCGTGCCAGACCAGAGTGCTCTCGGACAGCGTCATATTCCTGCCGGAGACTTCTAGGACTTCTGTTGCGAAGATACTGGTCTCTGGCAAAGTCGCACAGGTTTCCGTGTCGCCAAGAACGGTTGCCAGGACTGTCAGGCTGGGGGCTCCGACACTAGCGGATCAGACTTCCGATGTTGAGAGGCTGCTCAAGCAGGCTGGTCTGGACTCATACGACCCGGCTCTCCTGAGGGAATTGCCGGGAGTTCTCAGGCGCTCGGACTGGAGGGTGAGGGTGGTCGCCCGCGATGGTCGTCTAGTGGACGTACTGCCCGAGAAAAGCGGAAGGCGAGTGCTTGGCGTGGCTGCTGACATAGGCACGACCACGGTGGTTGCCTACCTATATGATCTGAGCGCCTCCGAGCTTCTGGCCGTCAAGGCCGACTACAACGGGCAGATCAAGCACGGGGAAGACATCGTGACTAGAATGTCCTACGCGCTGGAGAAGGAGACGGGCCCTTCAGAGCTTCAGCAAGCGATCGTGGAAACCCTGAACGGGCTCATGAGTTCGGCGGCCGCTGAGGTCGGAGCGTCCGAACTCGACATCTACGAGGTCGCCGTGGCTGGAAACACGGTGATGACATGTCTCTTGCTGGGGGCTGACCCGACCGCGATAGCCAGGGCACCGTATGCCGCCCCGTTCTCCGGACCTGTGGAAGTCAAGGCAGGTGACATCGGGCTTTCCGTCAACCGGTCGGGCATTGTCAGGTCATTGCCCGTGATCAGCGGCTACGTCGGGGGCGATGTCGTGGGCGACATACTCGTCTCAGGAATGCACAGGAGCGACTCGCTCTCTGTGCTCGTGGATCTCGGGACCAACGGTGAGGTCGTCATAGGGTCGGCAAAGGGAATGGTCACAGCCTCGTGCGCTGCTGGTCCTGCTCTGGAGGGCTACGGCATCACGCGCGGCATGAGGGCCATGGACGGGGCAATCGAGTCCGTTGCCATTGACCCTTCTAACGGGAAGTTCTTTTTCAGCACCATAGGAGGAATCAAGGCGAGGGGCATATGTGGTTCGGGCCTCGTGGACGCCGTAGTCGCCATGCTGATCTCCGGCGCGCTCGAACCTTCGGGCAAGCTGGTCTCAGGTTTCTCAGACAGAATCATCAGAAGCGGAGACGAACTCGCGTTCGTGATAGCAGAGGGAGGCGAGTCCGCAGATGGCAAGCCACTAGTCCTCACGCAGGGCGACGTGAGGAGGTTTCAGCTCGCCAAGGCAGCGATCTACGCTGCCACTTCCGTCCTAATGTCCGAAGTGGGAGTGACTGCGGACAAGATCGAGCGTCTCTACGTGGCCGGGGCCTTTGCGAACTACATAAGCCCAGCCAACGCCATGCTGGTCGGGCTACTCCCTGAGGTACCGATCGAGAGGGTGACGCAGATTGGGAACGGGTCGGGCATGGGAGCTTGCGCTCTGCTCAGAAACAAGGAGGCATGGAAGGAGGCCCTGACCATTGCCAGAAGCGCACGCGCGGTGGAGCTGAACCTAGTCCCTCACTTCCAGAAAGAATACGTTGATGCCACGTTCCTTCCTCACAAGAGGGTCGACCTGTTCCCCAAGTCCAGAGCAGCAGTGCTGTCAATGGCTGGGGCTTGACCTTAGGCGTACTTTGCTGAGAGAAGGACAACCCCGCTGGGCCCGAACTCGCCCGTGATGCCGTATCCAATCTCGACCGAAAGGCTGCGCGCAAAGTCCCTGATCTCATCCACAAAGGGCATGCACGACTTCGGCAACCTCCTCTGGCTTTCGCCAACCCACTCATACGCCTTCACCTCGACGAAGTCTGGCTCCCTTTGGCAACCAAGCGAGAGTACGCTTTGGGGTCGGACATATTCCTGCCCCTCAGCATGGTCAGCCTGAGTGCCTTCCTCGTGCTTAGCGATGGCAGCAGATCTATGGTCTCGTCGAAGCGCTCCCAGGCATTGGGCAAAGCAGGCCTGGCCAGCTGAACGTAGGTGTCGCGTTCTGCTTCTGGACTGCTGACGTAGAGCTGCGTGGGTAGGGGGTCCATCGATCCCAGGACCTGGGGAGTGCTACCGTTCGTGACGAGGAAGGTGGACATGCCCCTGCTCTTCGTGAGACCAATGAGTTCGCAGACCCTTGGGTACAAGGTGGACTCTCCGGTGAGGCTCAGCGTCACCACAGTGGGCTCAAAGGCCTCTCGCAGCTTTGACCTGTCTACGGCTGGGTTCCCGTTGAACCCGCTGGAGAAGCTTCTTCCTCGCCTGGATCGCCCCATCGAGGATGAACTCCGGATAATATGCTTCCTCTGCGCTCGGCGCGGACTCGCCCCGGACAAGGCCGGGCCTTTCTCGGGAGTGGACCCTCCAGCAGAAGGAGCACCTGTAGTTGCAGCCTATGAACGCCGTCATCTGCATGCACCTGTGGCTGCGCGCGCCTTTGTACCAGAGTTCCTTGAAGCACACCCTTTCAGCGATGAGACTCTGCTTGGTCCAGTAGCAGTTCTTCACGGCCGAGTGGGACCCCACTACCCTGTACTGCTGTCGTTCCAGGGCGGCGATTGCCTCGTCGCTGAGCACGAAGCCTGCGATGGTCTGCTCCATGACAAGCGTTGTCTACCGAAGGCGAGACCTCTTCCTTGACCTTTGGGCCAACAAGAGCAGGGCCAGCACTCCTAGGGCAAGACCTCCGAAGACCGCGAGCGAAAAGACATCGATCGACTTCGAGAATTCCTTCCACCTCGCGATTGACTGTTCTCTGCTCGCTTCCCAAGCCGACTGCGAGGAGTGGGGGGTCGGAGGGGCGGGACTTCCCAAGTTCCTTTGCAAGGACTCCATCTTCCCTGGGCTCTCGAGCAACAGATTCGCGTTGAACACCACAAAGCCGTTCGCCGGGGACCCTAGGATAGACGAAACCTCGTCCATGAACAAGGTGTCGGTTGCGGTCTCCGCTGAAATGCCTACGTACAGGGGGATTGTGAAGTTCACGGCTTGGACTTGGCCACGTATGTATGACTCCAGCCTCGAGACCGAGTCCGTGTAACTCATCGTAGCCAGGAAGTCGACGTATCCCATCCCAGCCCATGTCTCCCAGTCCTGCAGCACATTGGCAAAGGCCGAGTATTTGTCAGGGAAGACAGCTGCCGAGATGGCCAAGTTGGGGTTCAGCCTGCGTACCTCTTCGCTGATCGCCTTGACTAGTGATGTCACGCCGCCTGCCCTGAACTTGACCCAGTCGGGGTCCGCGTCGTTGGAGGGGGTCTTCCCGGTGGCGTCTCTGTACAACTGCAGTATCCCTTCGTTGTAGCCCACGTTGTTGCCAGGGAACCTTACCCTGTCGAGCTGTATGCCCGAAAGCCCCTCGTACCGCACAAGCTCTCCTATGATCTCAAGGACGTAGTCCTTCACGCCAGGCTCAAAAGGGTTCAACCAGCCCATTGCGAACCCTTCCCGCGTCCTCAGAGCCCAGTCTCTGTTGGTAACCAGCCTTCCGGCCATCGCACTATCGCCCTCAGCGAGCACGTTGAAGTATGCGTGGACCTCCAGCCCGGCCGACCTGCCCTCCTCGATGACTATCTTGAGGGGGTCATAGTCGTACGTGATTCTCTCCATGGTGTTGCTGGCGTAATGGGCCTTGGCGTCCCAAGGGGTCTTGACCAGATAGAAGACTGTGTTGAAGCCTGCAAGGGACAGGCGACCCATGTAGTCCCTGACCTTTGCCTCGAACTCCGCTTCGCTGAGGTCGACGAAGGACTCTGCATACGTGTTGAACCAGACGGCCCTTGCCTCAGGGGCTTGTTGCTGTCGGTCGTGCACTTCCAATGAAGCCGATAGCAGAAGGACGGATAGGATCAGGGGGAAGCTCTCTCTGAGCATTCAGTGCAACGCTCGCATTCCATGAGATAAGTCTGCCGTCAACTGGGCAGGGGGGATCGATCAAAGGGGAACCTCGTAGAGCAAGACCCTGTCGACCTCGTTGTTCAAACCAACGTCTTGGCTGTGCTCGAGGTCTATCGCTTCGATGAAGAGCAGGATCCTGTCCCTTTCCTGATCGTACACGAGGTCGCTGTAGCTGTGAACTGGGTAGTCCCTCCTCTCGAAAGGGGAGAGCGGTTCCCAGTTCGTGATGAAAAGGGTCTCGAGATTGGTGGACCTGTAGTCTAGGATGTAGGAGACGAACCTTCTCGACACAGCAGCCCCCCTCACGACCTCAGCGCTCTCGAATCCAACGAACATGGGACCTAGTGAGCTCGCGACGGTGCGACCGTACAGGAAGTGAAAAGGTGGCTGAGGGGAACCGTCCAACTCCAGCAACCCCATCTTCTTCCACCCCTTTCCGTCGGAGCTCGCCGCGAGCGCCTCGTTGATCCTCTGGCCGTCGCTTGCCTTGTAAAGGGCAAAGTACTTGCCCTCAATCACGTCGATGACGGCGTCTCTCGCCTCTCGGGAATCATACGCTTGGTCGCATCCTATGACAATCCCCTCGGACTTCCAAGGGCCGCAGGGGTCTTCAGACGAGAGCAACGCGGTCTGCCAGACCCTGTCTATGTCGACCGACAGGTACAGGTGGTATCGTCCAGTGAGAGGATCCCGCAGAAGCTGTTGCCCCTCTATGCTGAGAACCCTCCGACCCAACTCGTCGGACAGGATCTCCTTGGTCATGGAGAAGCGAAGGGAGAAATCCTCGCCGTTCTCCGAGCTGTGGATCTCAAACGCATATCCCCTCGACTCCTTGGTCCTGGGCCTAGTGACCAGCCAGAACTGCCCGGTGGCGTCCGCGACGCAATTCCCGGCCCCCCTCCATGACCCTGGCTCGAACTTCGGTGGTTCAAGAACCACTTTGAGGTACTTCCTGTTGGCGTAGATCCACTGCGGTGGGACGGTCATGCCGCGCTGACCCATGAACCTTGGCGCGACTGGGGACTTGGCCATGCTGACACAAGTTCATCCAGTCGATATAAGCGCTGACAGACCCTGCTTCCTGACTGACGATGAGTACGGACTCCCTCTTGCTTACCGTAGACGTTGGCCGGGTTTCTGATGCTATTGGTGAGGTTCCGGCGGGACCTCCTGTCCGAAATCCCGATTGCAGCCAAAGCACGGGACTCTGACCGAGAAGGGGTTCTTAGGAGGAGCGGGAACGGAGAGTTCGGCACTGGGGGATATGTGGCTGCTCGTAGGAGGTCTCGTCCTCGCGTCGTATGGTCGTATGTTTATCCCCAGACCGGCATCTGACTGTTCTCATCCGTCAGAGAGCAGACCGATGGGTCTCCTCAGGGTACTTCAGATCCTTGCTCCGGCCGCGGCGGCGAGCAACGAGAGGGAAACGCAGAACATGGTCACGGAGGCGAGTCTGCCAGGCCTCCCGTGCGCCGAGAACCCCGACTCAAGGGCGTAGAGCGGAGCGAGCAACAGCAGGGCCGAGTACGCGAATACGAAGAAGAAGCCGGCCATCTCACCTGCTGTGACCGCCATGGCCCCGAGCGATGCAAGCAACAACACTACCTTCGTCCCCGCGCCCACGACCACCTGGGAACCCCTTCGATCGAGTCGATAATCCGAGGTCAAGGACGGAAAAGAGTACGGTGATGGGAATCGAGACGATCACTGCGGGGAGGGCGTAGATAGAGGGCACCAGTCTCATGAAGTTGGCCCCCAGCGCCCAGTTGAGTCCGAGCACGTACGCGAAACCGTGAGCAGCCCCCAAAACAGCGCTTTTCGGGTCCAGCACCGGACGGTCAACCTTGACCCGCATCCCACCAACCTTCATGGCTATCGCTATTGACAGGGCCATGCTCAGAAAGAGACCAATGAAGAAAGAACTTGTGCCCAGGCCTGGGAGGAACGAGAGCACGGCCGAGATCACAGGCGACATGAGGCCAGCTGCGGCATAGACAGCGGCTAGCCTGGGCCAGCCGACACTGCCATCTGGGACGTAGCCGGTGGATCCCCCCAGTGTCCCGTCCCGTGGCGGCGTTGCCAATGCCAAGGCACCTAGCCACAGTAGGGCAGCTGCCAATCTGAGGACTGTGACCTCTAGGAACGGTACTCTGGTTGTTGCGCCTGCGAGCGAGATCACCTCCCTTGAGAGGTCGTCACTGTAGAGGATGGTTAGATGGTCGTACCAGTCGATTACAGCAGTCCTCAAGGCCCCTGCTCCGACCGAGTACGACGCGTCCGCCGCGACAGAGAAGTCCACGGCTTGGGACAAGGTGAGCCAAACCGCCTCCGGTCTGACTATTGTGTCAAGACCAGCAACTACGAACAAAGCCTTCGTGCCATTACCCAGTGTTGTGCTTACGGCGCTCTGAACTGCCCCGGAACACATTACGACCAGCAACTCGGGCTTCAACTCGACCGAGGCCGACTGCGCGAACACGCCGCCCAAGGAGTGACCTCCAACCAGCGAGAACGACAGGTTGTACATGGACTCCATTGCCCGCGAGAATACCCGAACGTCCTCCACTACAGCTTCAGTTGAACTGGACAGCGTCCCCCCGTTTCCCCGTGTCCCCTCCAGTCCGGCGTGAACACGACGTACCCTGCCCCCGCTAACGAACTGGCGACGAGGGCGAGGTTCTCCTTCGACCCGCTGAACCCGTGGAGGAGCAGGGCTGCCCTGGTTGGCTTCCCCCCAGCGACGTAGACCGCCACGGACGAGCTGACTCCATCGTCCAGCTTGAGTTCCATATACGTCCTCGGCACAGAAGCTTGGTCCGACAAGACATTGAGGAGGATGGAGCTCAACAGCAACATGACTGCGACGATCGGCCTGCGATTCAGAGCTGCTCGCTGGCCCAAAATCGGTGACCTCACCTCTCGGATCGGCTATTTATTCTGATGATGCCTGCGTTCTCCTCACTCACGACGCATTGTACTCGCCGAAATGCTTGGTCTGCTTGACGGAGGTCCGAGCTGGAACGTGAATCTCTCCTTGAAGGGGTCACAGCTGAAGCCCGGTCTACCTCTCTTTGTCCTCCTCACGTCAGGAACAAGAGTGACCCGGTGGCCGATTGCGTCATCGGCTCCCGTTCCCTGTCGGCACCCCATGGGGTTCAGAAGTCCTCGGCTTGGCTTGAACCTTTGGGCAGTCTGGGATCCACGTTCGTCCTCGCCAAGACAAGGC
>Ga0172366_10001931_pt1 | contig 16190 bp, 6 predicted proteins | sample LakKivSesite69cm_FD_114533 | JGI IMG/M metagenome (GOLD analysis project Ga0172366, IMG submission 114533) | Sediment microbial communities from Lake Kivu, Rwanda - Sediment site 69cm | ecosystem: Environmental > Aquatic > Freshwater > Lake > Sediment | place: Rwanda: Western Province, Lake Kivu... | reverse complement strand
TGGGAGTAGTTGATCCACGATGCAGATACAAGCACTTGTGGCGTGGAACCGGCAAAGATGCCGCCGATCGTGCTCGTGTTGATCTCGATCGACCACAAGCCGCCACCGATGTTCACGGCGGGAATCGTCGTGCCGAGGACGACAGCACGAATGGTGGGACCATTCATGGAAATGTTCTGGCCTGTGATGAGGTTCTGATACGTCACGTTCAGCCTCAGCGTGTCGCCCCAGTAAACTTGTAGAGTGTCACCAGCCGTTATGTAGCTCGTCTCGTTCTGGACGTAGAGGGTCGTGGGCACCTCAAGCACGGCGAGGTTGAACCGGAATTCAGCGCCCACGTAGTTCAGCGCGTTGGCCGTTATGATGATCGTGTGGGTGTTCCCGCCGCGCAGCAGCCTACTGTCGAACGAGATCTGGTAGTATTGAGTGAGCGGTATAAAGGTCGCGTTCACCACGTATACGGGGCTGATGCCGAAGGTTGCTTGTACCGTTCCAGTCGTGATTGGCGTCGGTGTCCCCAGCGTGCTGTTGTAATACACGTTCAGCACCACCCACTCGGACCAGTTCACGGATATGCTCGCGGTGATTAGCGTCACGTTTCCTCCGATGCCCGACTGGTCATAATATGCCGATATCGCGGTCGATATCTCCTTCACCCACAAGTTGAACAGGAACGTCGCCGTCGTGTAGTTCTGGTAGGTCCCGTATATCGTGATCTGCGGGATCGAGCCGGTCGTGATGGGCATCGTGAGGCTATCGAACAGTATCTCCCACCGGTCGTTGCCGACGTACGTGGCATTGATCTCCTGCGCATACACCTTGGCGTATACCCGAACGCCCGGAGGGAAATCGAGGAACACGCCGTTGAGGGTGTCTAGGAACGTGACGTTCAAGCGGAACGACTGCGTGTAGTTGAGCTGGAGCGTCGAGCCGGGCGCGACCGGGGCGCCGAGGGAATCGTACACGGCCAGCGCGGTCGGCACGGTCTTCACCTCGAGGTTGACCGACTCACCTGCCGGGTTATAGATGCCCGCGAAGCCGGACAAAGAGATGAAGTTCGACGTTCCGACGTCCACTTCGATGGCGGCCGTGTTGAACACGAATCGTCCGGTGCCGTTCGCGTAGATCTGGACTGGATAATAGGTGTTTCCCTTCATCGTAGCCGAATAATTGACACCATAGGTCGTGTTGATGTACCTGCTCTTCGACAAATCATACAACGCCGCGTAGAGCACGAGCGCTTGCGTGTAATTGATCGTGAACTTTTGCCCGCTCGTGACATTTACCCACGTGCTCGAAAAGATGTCCAATCGCGTCTGCAGCTTGATGGGATAGACATAGAATGGCTCGCTCTCCAGCGTGTAGTTTTGCTTGGAAATCACGACGACGAACGAGTACTGGCCGAAATCGCCAAGGTCGCTGAGGGTGTTAAGGGTCAAGTCGTAATTTCCATCCGTCCGGTTCTCGATCAAGTTGCTACCGCTTGGATAGTTGGTCCAGTTGATACCGAGCTCGATGAACCGTATCATCACGCGCGCGCCACTGATCGGGGCGGAGCTGGCCTGGGTCAAGTACTGCACGCGGATCGTGATGTCGTTCTCGAACAGCACGTAGAACTGCCTCGATGTCGTGATGTTGGCAAGGACCGGGGCCGACGTGGAGTTCATCAACAAGTTAACGCGCGTCTCAAGGGCCACGACTTGTATCGTGACCAGCATGGAGCTCTCGGTGTAGTTCGTTCGCGACATGATGAACGTGGAGGTGAATATGCCCGTGCCGCCGAACCAGCTCGCGTTCACCGACATCGTGATGTTCTCGCCGTTGCCCGCGTTCCCGAGCGTGATGCCGCCTGGCGGGAAACCCGACGGTGTAACGCTCGTCGGATGCAAGCCAGTAAAGGGTGAAGCGGCCAGGTGGTAGCATGCCGTGAACGTGAGTATCTTGCCCCACTCGATCGTGAACTGGGATTGCAAACCACCGCCTTGCACGTACGACTGGAGCACGGCGCTCACGCGGAGCACCTCGAGCGTCACCGAAGCGGCGCTCGTGGTGAAGTTGGCCAGGCTCGCGGTGAACGTGATGCTGTAGATGTTCGGGCTCCCGATCAGCGAGGAGTTGAAGGTAAACAAGTATCGCCCGTTACCGAGATAGGTCGGCGGTGCCAACGGTGAGACGCTCGCGACGACCGTCGCGCCGGCAATGCCCGCGGGGAGGTACGTGCGGTTGTACTGGACGACGATCTGGAACTGCGTGTTCCATTCTGCCTTGAAACCCGTCGAAGATAAGGAGGTCGTCGCGTTGTATGTCGTGACTTGCGTGGGGACGTCAAGGACATTCAGCAGAATCACGCGCTGCGATGTCGTGTAGTTCGCACGGTTACACGAGATGATGATCGAATACAGGTCAGTAGACAGGCCCACCGTGCTGAAGGTCAGGCGCCGGTAGAGCCCGTTAGCGACGCTGCTCGTGTATGCCGGGGTCGCAGTGATGCTCGTGCCGGCGGCGTTGGAAATGCTGCTCGTGGTGAGGGTGTCCCGGTAGAGCACGTCCACCACCAGGGTATCGCCCCAGTATGCACTGAACGAGTATTGCTCCCCGCCACCCGCTTCGTAGATGTTCGCGCCGGTCGGCCGCTGCTGGACGTTTATCAGCACGGATATCGAAGCGATAGAGAAGTTGGCCCGGCTCGCCGAGATCGTGACCTGGTAAATCTGGGTCGCGAGGCTGCTCGTTGAGAAGGTCAATCGCACGCGATCATGGACCGTGTTCGCTTGAGATATGGCCGTTAGCGGGGAACTCGTGATGGACGTGCCGGCGAGCTGCGTGAGGTTGGTCGTCCCGGCCTGGTAGACCACGTCGATGAGCAGGTTCTCGCCCCAGATCACGTCGAAGCTCGTCGTGTTCACGTTGAGCGAGGTGAACGCGGAGATGCGGGTCGACACGGCAATGATCGTCAACGACACGATTGCGGAACGTGCCGTGCGGTTCTGGTAGGCGGCAGTGACCGTGATCGAGTGGATGCCTGGAGAGAAAAGGGAAGTGTCGTAGGTCAAGCGCCGCAAACCAGCGACCGGCGAGTTCACGCTGGAGGCGGGCGTGGGGGAAGCCGACACGACCCCGGCGATGGTCGCGAACGCGTTTAGCGTCGCTGTCTGGTTGTAAGAGACGTCGAAGCTCACGGACGTGCCCCACGTGGCGGTGTAAATGAGCATTGGAACCTGCGAAGTGACGTTGATGATGGTAAGGGTCGTATCCATCGTGTTCACGGTGAGGGTGATCGACGCTGTCGCGTCGTCGAAGTTCACCTTGGTCGCCTCGAAGATGATCGTGTAGACGCCCTGGGTGAACTTGCTCCCGTCAAACTCGAATGTCGTGTTTTGCGCGTTCACGACGGGGACACCAACGAGCTTGTCGCTAGATGTGGTGGAAACAACGCTTGGTCGCGGGTCGATGACGCTGCCATTGCTCGATGCCTGGTACTGCACGGTAATGGAAATCGTCGATCCCCACTGCACGCTGAAGGCGGACTGCATGCCACCGTTGAATGCGAATGTTCGCAATTGGGTGCCGATCTGGTCGACCGAGACCGTGACGAGCGTGGACGCAATGGCGTAGTTTACCTTCTGCCCCTGGAGGGAGATCGTGTAGATGCCGGGTGTCAGGCCGTTGTACACGAGCGTCCAGTTCGGGAACGAGAAGGAGCTTGATGATGCTACCGGATTTGCGTTAATTGTCCACGTGTCCAAGTCGGTTCCGTGCGTGATATCGCGCATGCGAATTATGAAGGACAGCGATTGCCCATAAACCAGGTTAAAGCTGCTCTTCGGGGAGCCCGTCATGTTCGTGACGATCAATTGAGTTTGCGGGCTTAATACCTGGATCGTGATCGCCGTGGCCCGCAACTCGTAATTCGCCTTGCTGAACGTGAGCGAAATGATATAGACTTCCGGGGTGCCAAGCATGATCGAATTGAAGCGCAGCGTGTATTCGCCAGAAGCATAGCTTACCTGGGTTATGCTGCTGTTCTTGGTTCCCGCGGAGATCGTCGCGCCCGCGATGGCCGTCGCGTGCATTATATCGCGATAACGGACGATGACGTCAACCTCGTCACCCCAATATACCGTGAAATCCGTCGACGGGATGGAACCGTTGTAACTCGCAATGCTCGTCGGGATTGACCTCACATCGATGCTGAACGGCAGAGACTGGCTCGTCCGGTTTGCCCTCGTTGCGGTCACGATCAAGTTGTAGATGTTGGGCGCGCCGAAGGCAGACGCGTTGTATCCGAGCCAATATCTCGCGCCATCGAAGCCACCGGTCGTGTTTGCTACCGGGCTCGACGTGACCGTCGCTGCCGTCACGACCTGGCTTAAGTAGTCCCGGTATTCCACGTAGACGCGGAAGTTGGCGCTCCAGATCACGCTTAATGAGCTGCTGTTCAAGCTCGTCATGGTTGTCGGGATGTCGACAACCTGGATCGTGAACACCTTGGATGACGTCGTGAAGTTGGCCCGGCTCGCTGACAGGGTCATCGTGTAACTCGCTGGAGGGCCGAGTATTCTCGAATCGAGGAGATACCGCCAATATGACCCGCCAACGGTCAAGTTCCAGCTCGTCGTCCCGCCGGAGCCGCCGGTCATCGTGACCGTCGTCGCGAGGTCCGTGATAAAGACGTTGTCAACGGTATTCCGGTACAAGGCGGAAACATTGACGATCTGGCCATACTTCACCTGGATACTCGAGTTGGACGTTCCGTTCAAGAAAAGGGTCAAGTTCGTCGAAACCTGGTTCACGATGATCTGTATGGATTTCGTGGATTGCTGGTGATCGGCGCGCTGGCCGATGATGAACAAGAAATGCGTGCCGACGCCTAGCGCTGCTGCGGGTAATACGAGCCGGTATTGCGTGCCCGAGAGGCTGAAGAACTGGTTCGATGAGAGCGACGAGCTCGTCATGAAAACGGTTGCATCCGAGGTGATGTTGGCTGCTGTCGGGAACAATCGCACGAAATCTATCGTGACGTTCACGCTCTTGGTGATCTGCGTGGAATACGAGGGCAAGCTGTTCACGAACCTCGTCCCGTTGAAGTACACGCGCGTGATGTTCGTCGGGATCTGGAGCATCTCGAACTGCACGTTGATCGTGCGGGATTCGGTGGTGTTAGAGTACATCGTCACGTAGATCTGGTGGAAGCCGGCGGTGTTTATGCGAAGCGCGGACTCGCCGGTGTTCAAGATTGTCAGGTTGTACTTGCCGGTTCCCGAGTTGTAAGAGACGCTGTACTCGGCCGGGGCCCAGAAAATCGAAGTAACGTTGCTCGAAACGTTCAAGACCGCGTTGGTGATGGGGTTGGTCGATCCTTGATACCTGTAAGCCAGCACGATGCTAACGGATTGCCCGAGGATCCGGTTAGACTGGATCGAATCCGTGACGAGTTCAGATGCGAGTGCCGTGTCAACCAGCGTGAAGACGTAGGTGACCGTGTTGAAGTTGGTCAAGCTAAAGGTTATGTTGAACAGGTGGAGGCCTCCAGGCAAGGCAGTCACGTTGAACGAAATCGTGTAGTTGACACCCGATGGGACGATGTTGCCATCCCAGATCAACGATACGCCATACATTATGGGGGATTGGGTACCGTTCACCTCGACCGTCGCACCCGCGATCGCTTGCCCGCTCTCACTGTTGACGTATTGGAACGTCAAGGTATGGTTCTGGCCCGATGGAGCCACGAATGAACCAGCCACGACAATGACTTGCGTCCGCGCTTCCTCCACGGTGATGTTGAAGGTGATCACACGGTTCAAGTAGAATGGTTTCGCGGATGCCGACCAGTTGAATTGAATCGTGACGATGTAGGCGTAGTTCGATGGATTCACAAAGTGCGAGCTGTTGAACGTGGCGTACCAACCCGTGCTCGCGCTATAACCGATGATCGTGCCCGTCGCGTTCACCGTCGGTATGTTGATCCCGAGATGGTCCTTGGCGGAGACGAAACGAAGCACGCTTGTTACCTGGTTGATCGTCGAGCCATTTATCACGTCGATGTAGTACAAGGAAACGTTGAAAAGGACATTGTAGCCTCTCGGCTGGTATATCTCGCCACCGGGATAAAGCATTGCGTTCCGCTGCGACACGACCACCGAGACCGTCCGGGACACGTTGTAATAGAAGGGGGTGCCGATCCAGACGGTCGACACGCTCACGGTATAGGTCGCGGCTGCGGGAAGCTGGAGCGTGCTGATCTTCGCTTGGTAGATGCCGGCGGCGCCTATTTTCACGATTGTAACGTTGGCGAAGCCGACGACAGAGACGAGTAGCTGGCCAAGCGGGAGATTGATGTAGGTGCTGTTCACCGTGTCCTGGAAAGAGATATTGATCGTGATGTTCTCGCCGAACTGCACGTTCGACTCCTTGTCCGCGGTCAAGCCCGCGCCCCGAGGCACGATGCTCACGGGGACGGTGATGGACGCGGGAGCGTAGAACGGCGCGACAGCGGCAGGCCACAAGGCATTCACTTGTATGGAATACGAGCCAAGCGCCGCGAAATTCGACGCGTCGATCGTGAACCGGTAGACTCCTAGGCCAAGATCCTGCCGCGAAGAGAAGGCCGGAACGGTTGTCAGGTATGACGCGTGGCCGGCGAGGCCGGTCGAGTTGATCCCGTCTGCATAGGTTATATCGAACACGACATTCTCGCCGAACGATACAGGTAACAACGATCCTTGCGAGAGAGAAACCGTCCGGTTAACGATGGTGAACGGGATAATAGCGTACGAGCTCGAATAGTTGCCTGAAAGCGTGGCATCGATTCTGTATTTAACAGACCCAACAGCGCCATGTTCAGTAGTACTGATCTGGAACCGGTAGCTCCCGGCGGTTTCACCCACATAGATATAGGACACGTTCCAGGCAAACACTCCGCCGCCCAATCCACTTAATGGCGTGCCAATCAAGGCGTCTTGGACTTGAACCGTGAAGTCGAACATCTCACGATATGGCGTTGGTACCAGCCCCGAGTAAACGATTTGGGTCGCGCGCGAGGTGATGTTAATGGTGACGCTTATCGAGTTATCCCGATAGTAGGGGGCGGATGCCGGGGCGTCGAAGTTGAACGTGACCACGTGCGAGCCGACCGTCAAGAGGCCGTCGTCGTGCACCGTGATGAGGTAGTTGCCATTCATCTGGTTCACCGGTGCTGGCGTCAAGGAGATGTTTGCGGTCGGCGATGTCACGGAAACGCCGGTGAATATGCCCGTTCCAAACTGTGCATCCCGGAACGTGATGGTGAAGACCACGTCGACGTTGAGGGAGGTCGGTTGGAGCCCGCTGTATGATAAAACGGTCGGCCGGTCTGTCGTCGTCAAGCGGATGATGATCTGGCCATTGGTATAGTAGGGTGCCCCACCGGGGGCTGTTACAGTCACCAGCAAGAAGTGATCGCCGAGATTTGCCGAGATCTCTGTCGTGTTAAACGAGATGCTGTACCTGCCTGGAAGCCCCATGCTCCACGTGATGTGGGTCGGGTTCGTGAGGTTTGCCGAAATCGTTGCACCGGATATCGGGTTCCCGTTGATGCCGTCCTTGAACTCGACGAAGAACGTGAAATTGTTCCCGAACGGCGTGGGAGCCAAGGAATCGTAAGATACTTGCGAGGATCGCTGCACCACGGTTACCTTCACGAGCACGCTGTTGTTGGTGTAATACGGTGAACCACCGATCCAGGTCGCCGTGATCGGCACGTAATATGAGCCCGGAGCGACGAACCCGCTCGAGTTGACCGAAACATCGTACTTGTCCACGTTGAGCACGGCATTGATCGTCGTGTTGCTGCTAGTGATGGACACCCGTCCATCGCCATGCAAGCGGGATCCATTCAACAAGTCAGTGTAATAGATCGAGAAGGTAGCAATTAGGCCATATTCGACGGCCGCGGGCGTGTCGGCGATGAGCTGCGTCGGCCGGTTCACGACGACCACCTTGACGTTGACCCAGTGGGATTCATAATAGGGAGCAAAACCCGGGTCATATACAAGCGAGATGTTGGCATGATAGGTGCCGATAGAGTTACCGAGGTCCAACGTGTTGAACGACGCGCGGTAATTGCCGCTGCCGAGATCCTGCAGGCTAGCGCCCGTCACGTTGCTCGCGATGGTAGTATGTGATGATATGCCCGTCCCGTTGAGGCCATCCTCGAAGCGCAGATTCACTTGAACGGTCTCCCGGAAAGCAACATTCCCGACCGGATCGTAGGTGACTATCGAATCGCGCTCGACGATCCGGATGATGATAGATGATTTGACGGATTGATAATAGGGAATGCTATCGGGGGCTGTCCAATTGATCTGTACTGTGTAGATACCGAGGCTCGTGAAATCCGATCCGTCGAACGCTGCCGTGTACTGACCATTCGAGCCAAGCACTGTTCCCCAGATGCTCGTTCCCTTGATGTTCGCATCGAACCGTGATGGAAGGGAATTGATACTTGACGCGTTGATGCCGTCCGTTAGATCCACGTCTATCGTGAAGTTCTCGCCGAAGAACGAGTTTCCTTGGGAACTCAGCGCGAGCGATGCGGGGCGGGCGTAGACGATGATCACGAAGGAGGTGATCGCTTTTTCGTAATTCTGCCGCCATGCTTGAACCGAGACGACATAGGTCCCGAACAAGAGCGTGCTCGTGTCGATGGTGGCGGAATAATTGCCATAGCCACCGTTATAGCTCACGGCCGTCGTCGTCGCGTTCAGCGTGTAGTTCACGGTCGCGCTCAAGATGTCCCCGAGGGTCTGCGCGTCGATGTAGTCAATCTCGAGCAAGATCTGCTCGCCGCGCGATACTTGTATCTGGGACGTCGAGGTGTTGTTCAGCGTCAGCTTGATGCTCGACCCGATCGGGTTCACGACGAGGAAGACCTTTTCGGTCGCCGTTTCCACGCTGCTATTGGCCGCGTGGACGTATGCCGAGAAGAGGCCAGAGTTCACGAGCCGCGTTCCCGCGCCGGAAAGCAAGTTAAGGGTGACGAGGGAGCCCGCCGAGACAGACCACGTGAAATCGACGCCTTGCGTCCAGTAATCCGACCCGAATTGCGTGCTTACGGTCACCGAGCTCGGCTGATACCTGGCGGTGGTGTTGCCGGACAGGTGATAGTAAAAGGCGATCTGATAGGTCTGTCCCAAGGTTATCGACGCGTTCTGGGCGGTTATCGTTATCGCCGTGGTCTCGATGGCGAGGCCCACGTTCAAGACCGTGTTTCCCGCGAGGGTGTACGGGCTCGTGACGTTCGCCGTCCTCGCCAGGCCACCATACACGAACTCTAGGTTGTATTGCGTTGCCCCGGTCGTGAACAGCCGGAAATCAACGAAACCGGCCCACGTGAAGTTCTGTTCGACGATTGCGTTGGTAGTGACATTCCTTATACGTATCAGCACGCCGGTTAGTTTTTCATTATCCCGTGCCCAGTTGACTACGTTGAACGCCAGGCCAGCAACGTTGCAATTGTAATCTCTGAAAACGATACGCTGGGCCGGTATCAGGTGGTCGAGGGTCAATGTTTCGCTCTGGACTACATATTCGTTCAACAAGTTGGGGGTGTAGAATGAAACGCGAACCGTGTAGAGGCCATCGACGAGGCCCAAGAAGGTGACGTTCCCGTTGCTGTCAACATACTCGTCACGGACGAGGGCGTTCACGGAATCGTACAAGCGAACCCGCGTGCCGAGCAGCAAGTTTCCGTTCAAGTCATCCGTGTGGATGAACATGGAGTTCTGGCTGAAGAGCTCGGCGGGTGAAATGGCAACCGCCACGCGGTCGTTCATCCGCCTGCACATGTCTTGCACCGCCGTCCAGTTCGTGCCGCCGGCTGCAGTGAGCATGTAATATTCGTATTTCAAAGTGGAACCACGCTGGAGAGTGAAAATGTCGCCCTGGTGCCCCTCCGGCAGGATCTGCTGCAGCAAGGAGTTGTACCCGATGCCGGTTACCGCGAGCGACGTGACTTCCCAGCCGATGCTGTTCGTGACGGCCATCATGCCGATGGTCGGGTTCGTCGTGCCCGTGGATGCATACCAGGCGGTCCAGGGTTGCAAGGGGTAATCGCGCCGCCTGTCCGCGATGGGCATGTTGTAGACAGTAACGCCGTCGGGGGAATATTTCGAGCCAAGCCATGCTTTCCGATCCAGGGGCGTGGTGGTGCCCGCGTTGCCGTCGACGATCTGCATGAGGTGCGGCCAGTCCCCGTAATTCTTGAAGTTTACATTCGTGGGGCGGAGATAATTGCTTCTCTCGACAGGATATCCAGAACCGATTGGGCCACGCTGTGGAGCGGCAAGGATATCGAGGTTAATTTTCGCAAAAGTCTGCAGGCCATAATAATAGAAAGTGTAAGTGATGTTGTATTTGACGTATCCATTCCCACCGGTCGTCCCGCGGTTAACTGAATCCGATACGGTTCCCCAGATGCTGTCACGATACCAACCCGTGGTGCTCGTGCTTCCAGCGGCCGCAAGTGCTGCATATGCGCCATCCGTTGTTTGAATCTGGATGCGGGTGAAGAGTGGACCATCATCCAAAACCCGGATGGCACCTTGACCGTCCCATGCTTCGCGTGGGTTATCGGGGCCAACATTGATACGCTCGGCTGTACTAAACGGATCGGCTGCGGATGACGCTTGCAATGCCATTTCACCGACCGACATTGCAACACGTTGACCGATGTTCAAAGTATCTGTACTACCATATCGTGCGGAATAGATGGAACATGCTGGGCCGCCCCAGTCCGAGCCAGAGCGCATGGTGTCGACCAAACAAACCGCCGCTTGCGGGGTTCCCCAATTATTATTCACGGCGATTTGAAGAGAGTCGACGTTATTGTAAACAGTTCCGTTCAAGTGGGTGAAGCTCGGGTTGACTGTGTCGTCCGTTATCGCAGCCGTTGCCCGGCCTCTAACATCGATAAGATCTGCATAAGCAGGCACGGTGTTTATGACAGCGTCATAATATACATAATAGATTTCCGTGTCCCCCTTGGTTATATTCAGGAAGAAGAAGATCGAGCAGCTCGTGTAGAACGCAATACTTGATCCGTTGAGGTGCGTGATTGCCTCATAGATCTGGCTCGGCACCTCGACCCACGTGCTGTCGTTCCGGAAGTACGTCAGCCGGATGCTGTTAACCCGGGCCTCGTCGCCCGTGAACGTCATGTTGATCGTCGTCGGTTCCCGGTCTCGGTCCATCAAGCCAGGCTCGGTGAACGTCACTTTTTTTCGGGAATCCCACGCCACATCCCACCAGGTAGTCAAGGTCTCGACGGCTTCCCAATTCTTGCTGATTTTCGTGTCAGATACCTCTACAGTGCCGCCGGTCGTTTTATCGTTGAAAGAAGTGCTTCCAGGTGCAGCCATGCTCCCGGCTAGTTCCTTGCCCGTGAACCCGACGAGCGCTTGGGCGAGGATACTACATGAAAACAACATGCCGAGAGCTAGGCCAATTCTCTTGGTTCTAGCTATCATGATGGTAACCCGCGGTCTATTTTTTCCCAACAACTAAGCCAATAGCGAATGAGAGTATAGTGATTTATTGGAACGATTAAGTATTATTAAGTTATTCTGTGTCACTCTCCAATCGCTCGCATCATTCTTAATAGCCCGAAAATCGGGCAATTCAACCATGACTTACACGATGCCATGATGCTTCCGATACGACCCCACGAAGAATAAATGGCGTTTGCACCCATGCTGGTACAAAATGCAAAAGATCATTGCATGTATCGAAGTAGCGTGCAACCTTGCTTGGCGTAGGAGCCCTTCACGATTTCAACAATTCCCGGCGGCGATCCGACAGCACGTGACAGGTCAACGAAGATCGATGCATTGAAACCGAGGGCCACCGCGTCGATCGCGCTGTAATGCACGCAGTAGTCGAAGGCAAGGCCGCAAATATACACGACATTGATGCCCTTTTCTTTCAGAAACCCGGCGAGACCCGTGGGAGTTTTCTTGTCATTTTCCATGAATGCAGAATAGCTATCGATCTGTCCGTGATATCCTTTTCGCAAGATCAAGTGTGCATGGTTTTTTTCAACGCGATCATGGATATCCGCGCCACGGGTTCCCTGGACGCAATGGTCTGGCCATAACACGGGCCCGATGCCGAGGATCCCGGTGATCTGATCATATGGGTGCCTCCCAGCGTGCGCCGACGCGAAGGACGCGTGGCAAGGCGGGTGCCAGTCTTGCGTGAGGACGACGATAGCACCCGCATCGAAGAATTGCCTCATGCAAGCATTCACGCCATCGATTATCTCGTCACCACCTGCTACGGCCAGCGCGCCACCTGGCATGAAGTCGTTCTGCATGTCAACGACCAGCAGTGCAGACCGCGGGGGGACGACGAATGATGCCATGGCTAGCCAACCTGGCTTATTCACGTTGGTTCAAAAAGGTTTTCTGAAAGCAAGAAACGACGGGACATGGGATTGCGAACATGCTGCGATCTTGATCAAACATGGCGCGAGCGGGTATGGAGAACGAAGCCCTTCGCGGCGGTGGAACCAGCGGATCACGAGCCGCTTCCGCGTGTAGTATTCAAGCTCTTTTTTGGTATTGGGTTCCCACGCATCTTTCCGGATGCTGTAGATGCCGAGCTGGTCTCCATCGAGCACTTTTCCGTAGATATCCTTATCCTTGGTAAAAATCCGCGCTTGTGCTTGCTGGAACTCGTGCTCGTAGATGCCGATCTTGTCCCCATGTATAGGAGTTCTCCAATAATCGATAACGATGCCTTTCATAAAGAATGGTTTTCCGGCTACCATTTTTTATGCTTCCCGCGTGGATTCCGAAGCCCGAATCCTATTCTTGATGTCTAGTTTTTTTATAATCCAACTGTGCAGTTTTGGTGGAAGCTAGTTTATAGATCCTCGACACGATATTACCCATGACGACCACGAGGAAAGACACGATTCGTGGCCTTCTCGCCCAAAATTCAGGGAAATCTCATGGAAGCACTCAAGAAGATTAGGTTTTTCAAGATCGCGGGATGCGTGTCGGTATATGTGCTATTTGTCTTTATAATGTTCAACATCAACATCCAAAACAATACACTACTCGTGTTGCTTTCCACGTTCGTCGGAAGCGTGGTCGTGGTGGCATCTTATCACGAGTACCGTGGCACGCCTCTTCACATTCCCCCGAAAAACAAATCAAAGGCCAAGTCGTCCTTCATCGAGCCCAGGGTAATTGTCACGCCCGAGCCCGCTCCGGCTGCCAAGGACCAGCAAGCACCCGCGGCTGCACAATGCGATGACGGGCTCCCTACCTTCGAGCTGGCCATGTTCTCGCCGGAAGTCTTGAAAATAGTCAGCGACTTGCACGTTGATGACGATGTTCAAGACGAGATCTTCAACGCGCTCAAGGACATTCCCCCAGAACAGCGGCTGAAGTACATCGACGACATCTTCCAGGCGAACGTCGACTTCAACTCCGCATATTGAGCACTTGCGATGTATCATGAGCGACCAGGATCCGAACGACGTCATCCACATCGATGACGAGGGGAAAGCCGAGGAAACTGAAGAGTCTATTAATTATGGCTTTCAACCGACGCCACTTCAAGAGCGGATCATGAAAATCGCCAAGGAACTTATGAGCAAGCATTATATTCTTGATTCACGCAAGCTCTATTACGCATGTGCTCGGGAGATCACAGAAGCGGATAACATCGACGTCATGAAGTCCATCGACTACCTCATCAAGAAGCGAGTGCTCTACCCTGGCAAGGCCACGTCTCGAGATGGCGTGTTGAAGAATGATCTTCGCAAACGCATTCTCGACATCATCAAAGCCGAACCTGGCATCTATTTCTCGAAGATCCGCGATACCGTCAACCTGGACTCGAACACGCTTATCTGGCACCTGAAAATGCTCGAGAAATTTGATTTTATCCGCGTCGAGAAATTCGGGAACAATACAGTTTTTTTCGACAAGTTCCTCGACAAAGTGCTCGACCCGTTTTATTACTACATCCACAAGGAAGACTCGGTAGACATATTCAAGCAAATCGCGACGAACCCGGGATTATCCTTCCAAGACCTGCTTTATTTCTTAAACTTGCCACGCACGACCCTGGTGCGCAAGTTAAAGGCGCTCATCGAGAATGGATTGCTGACCGTGGCATACACCTCGAACCGAATCACTGCGATCAACATCGCGCCCCTATACAAAGAAGCGTGCTTGAAATTCCTCTATAACCTGTATTGGCAAGGGAAACCGCCCTCTTAAAAAGCGGAAACCCCCAGAAATCGAATATATGGGGGTACGCCGTACGATTTCTATATTCGTTTCATCCTTCACTTGCAATTGCGGTAAATCCGTTTATTTTTTGTGGTTCCGTTCACATGTTCTTTTCGTTGAAGCTGGAACGCAAAGTGACACCTATGACCGAAAAGAAAGAAGATGTCCCAGAAATCAAACCGAGCCCGACGCTCGAGAGGCGGGCGCAGCAGATGGAACTGCAACAAAAAATAGATGCGAGTATGGCGCGCATTAAGCACAAGATAGCGATCATCTCGGGAAAGGGCGGGGTGGGGAAGACAACAATTGCCGCCAACCTCGCAGTCAAGTTCGCCGAGTCGGGAGGATCAACGGGGGCTCTCGATATTGACATAACGGGACCTACCTTGCACAAGTTACTCGACATCGGCATCACTACCCCTGAAGTTGATCCGTTCACCAAGACCATCATCCCTGTGAGAGGGCCTTTCAATATCAAGGTTATGTCAACCGCTTTTTTGCTCCCTGACGAAATAACACCAGTGATATGGCGCGGCCCGATGAAAATGGGCGTGCTTCGCGATTATCTTGGCGCGGTGGACTGGGGAGATCTCGAATATTTGATAATTGACTTGCCACCTGGCACGGGCGATGAAGTTCTCGACATCATGCAGCTCGTGAAACCACTTGATGGTGTCATCGTCGTGACCACGGCACAAGAGTTGAGCACGACGAGTGTCGGGAAGACCATCGTGATGGCTGAGAAAATGGGCGTGAAGGTACTTGGCCTCGTAGAGAACATGAGCGTGTACAAGTGCACCAAGTGCGGCCATGAAGAGCGTCTCTTTGGTGCTCCGGATGGCGCGAATCGTCTCGCACGTGGTCTCGGCGTGCCCTATCTTGGATCGATCCCGTTTGATCCGATAGCGGTCCAACAATCGGTGGAGCACGTCCCAGCGATCACGCAGCACCAGGATTCTCCGGCAAAACAAGCCTTCAACGACATTTATAAGAAGATCAATGACCAAATACATTAAGCGTTTCTTTTTTGCACCATTCAATTTCTTCCGAACCTATCTTTCCATCATTTCAAGAGTTGCCACTACCGCCGCGATAACGGCGATCTTTGCATCAAGCTCGACATCTGCCCATGCGATGAGAAGCAAGTCCCCCTCCATAAGCGTGAATAGCTCGTTGAGTCGGGCCCATTCTCCGGCGTATTGCTTTTTCAAATCCATATGAACGCCGAGAACTTTCAGCGACCGCCCGGATTGCACGACGAGGGAGAGCAAGCCTTTCCCGCCGTTGGCTCGTGCCACGTCGACGAGCTGCAACGGCTCGATCTCCCGCCCTGGCACGAGACTCGATGCACCCAACCGGGCGAGGGCATTGTACTTCGCGAACCTGAGCTCGTTAAAGATGACGGGAATGTCGCCGATGAGCGAGAGTTCCGCCTTGATCTTTTCGACGACTGCTTTCCCGCGTTCAGAAAGCACGTGGGCTCTTGTCGAAGACGAGACCACTAGACCCAAGTTGTCTTTTAGCCGCAGAATGAAGGTGCGCAAGGAACCCCGGCCGAGCGCGAGCTGGCGTTCGAGCTCGACTCTCCCGAGTTTCCCGTGCATATCGAACAGTAACAAGGCTAGGACGACATGGGCGAACGTGAATCGAACCCCGGCCTGGTTTCTCGGGAGCGTTCGGTCGTAATCGGCCTTTAACTCGAGTATCATCAATAAGGATGTGTAAACCGGTTAAAAAATGGTATTGATTAAGTCCGTAGATCCAATAAATCTACTACATTCCTTCTCTTTATAAACGTGCTTTTGTTTTTTTCGTTCGATGGTAAGATGAGAGCAAGTGAAGCCGGCTGGATTGCAGTCAGAATGATGATTACGATATGCTGTTCGCTATCGAATCAAAGCACGTTCT
>Ga0172366_10001929_pt1 | contig 16198 bp, 15 predicted proteins | sample LakKivSesite69cm_FD_114533 | JGI IMG/M metagenome (GOLD analysis project Ga0172366, IMG submission 114533) | Sediment microbial communities from Lake Kivu, Rwanda - Sediment site 69cm | ecosystem: Environmental > Aquatic > Freshwater > Lake > Sediment | place: Rwanda: Western Province, Lake... | reverse complement strand
TCTTCGTAAGAGAAAAGCTCCGAGTCACACACCCCCAGCGTAATTCATTTACCAAAACCTTTTTAAATGAAAATTTTTAAATTTTAAGCAATGAATAACGGTTTAATTAAGCTAACTAAGATGAATGTGCTTGGAATAGGCAAGCCAGTCTACTGCCCTGCGTGCAGTGCTTTAGCTACATTCTGCAGTAACCACTGCGGTATTGATTTAGGCAAAAAACTTTATGAGGATAAATTAGATAATTACTTATCAGTCCTTAGAGAGAAAGTAGAAGTTGAGGGGTTAATTAACAAACTAAGAGATTTAGAGTCTTGTAATAAGTTAACTGTTGATATTTTAAAAGAACTTAAGGATATTGGCTTAATAGATTCAAACTTCGGCAGAGAGATTGGGGTTTATATCAAGAATGGAGCAGTATTATTAAATGATGAAGCTACTGCTGATGAATTAAGAGAGATAAGTGATAAAGTTTCAGGGTTCATAAATAAGTCAATTAAAAATTATAATGACAAACTAGATGAGATTAACACTCGAATTAAAGAATTCGTTAATAAAGATTCGTTGAAAGTTGATAAGGGAGCACTTGCTAATGGTGAGTTAAGTGCTTTTGGAGTGCTTTATGATTACCTATCTAATACCAAAAAGTTATACAGAACAATAAGTAATATCAAAGAGTCAATTGATAATAAAATAATAAAAGCAAAGCAGTTCCGTTTAAAAATTAATAAGGACAAGCTAACTTATGAAACATATATATCTAATGAGGCTTACTTAAATGGCATAAGTAATCTTGTTATTAAAGGCTTAAAAGCGTTAAATAGTATTGAAAAAGAAGATTACAATCAAAAAGCAAAATACGCTACATTACTTGACTTAATACAAGAAGATTATATCAAAAGCCTTAGAGAGTTGGATAGATGTTTACACTTAGCGGGACTTGAAGGTATTAATAAATTCTTAAAATCAACTTACAATAAGGTAAATGACTTAGTAAAAAAAGAAATTCGTAATGAGGTTAATGAATTATTTAAAAAAGTTAAGCCTAACAAGTACAAAATTACTTACAAGGAGAAGCCTTACTACAGGGGTCTGGTTAAGTTTTCTGGTCATAGCACTCTTGATTATGAGTATATTAAATATTATGCGCTTGATGAGGTATACTTGCAATATCCCAATTACTTCTCACTTATTCAGAAATTATTATTTACTGAAGATTACGCAAATAAATTGAAAAGCTTCACAAACTGTAAACTTATTGACAATTGTTATTTTATAAAATGCCAACAAATTAATCACTTAATATTTGAGGAAGTTACGCCAAAAGAGGATTTTGAGTCGTTATTAAATGAGAATGACTATCTATTTGGAATTGAAGTAAGCAAGATAATTAAAGATGATATCAAGAGTATTACTATAAACAAAAATAAAAAATTGCTGGACAATGAAAATTATGCTAACCTTAAAAAAATTTTAATTGAATTACCATCTAAAGCTTGGCTTACTGAAAAATTAAGCAATATCCTAAGCGAAAAAAAAGGTTTATATAAAAAGCTCCATAGTAATTCAACGAATTTTAGAACAGTTTATGATTTAATTAATATCGAGTTAATAGAAGAAAATCCTTACCCTAATTTAATTGTGAACATAATAGGAAAGAGAGTGTTCACGCTACCAGAAGAGAAGATAATAAAGAAAGGCATTGAATCAATAGTGCCTAACACAGAGTTAACTAACTTAATTATAGGATAACCTTAATAATTCTTAAGCTTTATACTGTAACGGCATGATTTGCTAGTTGCAAGGCTTTCAAGCCTGACGATCTCAGAGTTAAAATAAGCTTTTAAGAAGGTATCATCATAAATACACCTCTTACCCATTGGAATAACTTGAAGGTTCTTGAAAGGACAGTCATCAAATGATAATTCAATAAAGCCTTCATTAAGCTTGTCAAGGTTCTTATCAATAACAATTCCTTCTTTGTTCTTAAGTACTGATTCAAACTTTTTAATTAAAGCTTCATTAAGATTCTTGTAAGGCTCACCGTAAGAACTGTTCATAACAATACCCTCAAGGGTATTTAATGAAGTAACATAATTCTTTGAGAATAAATCAAAGGCATTATTCCAATTAGAATCTGATTTTAATTCACTAGTTGGCATTAAAAGAGTGTCAATCTCCTGTGATAATAAGTAATCCTTGAATTTAGGATAACCAAAGAAGAGTTCATTAACCACGCTATGCCAATTATTAATGTTCCTTTCAATCAATCTCTTAAAAATTAATTTAAGCCTGTTGTATTTGCCCTGCCAGTTGCTGACTGAAACTAACACTAAAAGTGAGAATAAGGTCTCAGTAGATTTATCATCGCTTTTAATTTTATTTAATAATAATTCAATTTTATCTTCGTCTTTCAAATCCTTAAAATAAATATTATCCCTAAGTACATCCTTATTAACCACTTCTTTTTTCAGAAGTTTCTCGAGCAAAGGGAATTTCATAGTTGAACTTATATCAGATAATCTCAGATTAATTAATGGTGCTAATAAGTGGGGGTATTCCTGCATTAGGACAGTCAAACAATTTTTATAGAATTAGTCTACATTAACCATTTTCAATAAATATTTATGCTGAATTAGCTTATTAAGTTTTATTGCCTGTAAAAGTTGAATGCATTATACTAAAGAAATGTTTATATTAGCCTTTAAACACCATTTAGAATGGTGTTTTTAATGAGTTTAGTTAATGGTAACCGTAGGATTAATGTAATGCTATTAGCGCATACTGGTGTAAACGTTGCTGAGTATGGGGTTAATAATAGTAGTATAAGCAAAGAGCATAAGAGTTTGATACCCTCAGCAGTTTTTGGCACTGATTCTATCCACTCAGAATTTTGCGAAGAGAGGACCCAGATATTATCAAGTTGTTTTAACTTAGTTAATTCAACAAGGTTAATAATTGGTTACGAAGGGCTGCAAGACTTGATTAAGGATAACCCAATAAGCCTTGGTGATGAAGTCAAACTTTACTCATTCATACAAGTTGAAGGCCCTGAGTTAAATGATTCTGAGAAAGCTAGATTAAACAGGTTAGGCGAGCTGTTAATCAGAGAAGCGGCTAAGAGGTACATGACTAAGGAGATAATTCAGGGAATGCCTGCTGAGACCATTACTTGCATTGAAATATTAAATGAATCGTTAAACAAGTTTAAATCAGAAACAAAAGAAAAAATATTCTCAGGCAGCAATCAACTTGAGAGGGTTATTGAACGTGAATTAAACTTTATAATGAGCAATGAAACTGAAATACTTGAAGAAATACTAAAGAAGATTCCATTAATAGGCCTAAAAACCCCTTCAGGGTTAAAGGATGCTTTCACTCAGAGTGATTACGAAGAGATGATATTTAATTGCAGGGAGTTTGTTAAGAGTGAATTAAGTTTCTTTGAAAAAGTATTAAATGATATAAATTACGCTAACAGCATAAAACTAACAGGTGATAATTCGTTCTTAAGCATAATCAAGGATTATGATCTATTTACTGAGAGGAATAATTTAATTGAATCAAAAAAAGAATTACTTAAGAAAGACTTGGTTAATATAATTAATAAATTGGAAGAGTTCGGTCTTCGTGAAATTATAAATTTATTACCAACCACAGAATCACTTGATGAGTTTATACAAAAAGTTAAGTCAGAGATAACAAGCAGCGGTTCAGCTTCGTTAAATGCGATCCGCGAGCAATCAAAGTTTATTAAGAATAAGGGTGAGCCGCTTAAATTAAAACAATTGATTAACAAATCAATCCAATTAATTGATGATATTGCAAAGTATGACGGCGAGTCAGAACTTCACAGTATAAAGGGGCAGTTTTATGATTTATGCCAAGGACAGCTTTCAACTACGAGAAAAGCTGAGGACTTTTTATTTAACAAGCTTGATGAAGCTTTAGAGTTATCAGATAATAAGGCTGGCGGATTAACAGGCGCTCAGAAGATTGAGAAAGAATTAGTTAATAAGATTATATTAAAGAAGATAATTGATTACGATGATTTTAGGATTGGATACCGAAGCAGGGTTATAAGTTTAAATAAGAATTTATGGAATTTAATAATATCAGCTTTATACGAGAGGGTCTTTAATGATTACAATAACTTCCAGCAGGTACTCAGTTATAATGGTGATGTTAAAGAATTATTCTATAAAAAAGCAAGAAGTTTGATAGAAGATTTTGTTGAGAGGGTGCAAAATTTTAGTTTCCCGGCAATACTTAATAACCTGCTCGGCAAAGTTAAGGTAAATGATACTAATAAGAAGTTATCAATTAACTTACTGCAGAATTACCTTAAGAATTTCTTGTATGATCACTTTAAGGACGAGCAATTTATAAAACGGCATGATGATACTGGAAATGAAAAAACACCGATAATTGCTTTTGATAGTTACTCGCTTAGGTTCTGCTCTGAAATAATTAAGAAAGTTAAGTTAAGCAGTGATCTCTACTCACTTCTTGATCAGAGCAATCTGCCCAAGTTTTACAAAGAACAGTTCGTCCAATTATTAGACAACTCTGACTTGACTAAGATAGGGGTTGCCACTGAACTTGATGAATCCAAGGATTTGTTTAATTCGTGGAGATCAATTCTTGAGGAAAGGATTAGTGAACTAGGGGTTACTATTGAGAAGACTGGTTCGAGAAAGATTAAGAATGTAGTAACTATCGACTCAGTGCTTGATAAGGCTGAGTCATTGTTTGATTATGATATAAATATAAAGAAGAATTTAAAGAAGTTAGCCAAGGAAGAAGAAAAGAAATTGGAGCGAAAGCGGATAATTGACAGCAAAGTTTTCTTTAATAAGATGGCTGATAGGGATAGAGTAATCGAGATATATTCTAATAGGAATAAGATATTATCAACAATTGGTTCACTTAGCAAACTGCTTTTGGAGCTTGATGAAATAAAAACCACTAATGATAGGATAACTGAGGATAATAAGAAGTTCAAAGAAGCTAATAAAAAGGAGTTATTAATAGAGCCTTTTGATAAGGAAGAGGTTTCAGGTTTAATTAATGATTTTAAATTGTTTCTAGCTGAGTCGTATAAAGATGATATTAAGGTTATTAACAAGGTAGCTGATGATATTAGTAAACTGCTTAAAGCTAAGGATATAAAATTAGTTAATAAGCTCTTCACTGAGTTATCCATACTGCTTAAGAGTGCTGATAAAATAATTTCTAACAAAGATGAATTAAGCAGCATTCTAAGCGCTCTTAAGTCTATACCTGAGCAGGGCAGGCTTGAAGAAACATTAAATGATCTTGAGAAACTTGATAACGAATTCCTTAAACTGCCTAATTACACTCACATCAAAGGTTTGATTAAGACAGTTATTAATCCTGGAGCGATTATTAAGGAGGCTAAAGTAGAGGATAAGAATAGGTCTGAGGACTTGCTTATGCAGGCTTTAGTTAATACTTACGCCGAGCTTCAGGAGGAGTATTATGGTCATTTTAAGACAATTAAAGTTTTTAGGCATAAATCAATATTATCAAAGTTAAGGAGTCCTGAAGAAGTTCAGGTAATACCAGGCAGGTACTTAAGAGAGCAGTATAATATTGTAAGTGATTCACTGAGATTAATTAATGGTGTTAACCTGCTTAAGAATTTCTTTGAAGCAGCTAATGAGTCTAAACATGGTTTGATTAATCTGGGGTTCTTAATGAATTACCTACCAGAACACTTTAAGAGAGCAGACAATATGATTAATATACTTAATGATCCAAAGAACTTAGATGAATTTGCTAGTTTCTTAATAAATAATTTTAACCCATCAAAGCTTAGTAATCAGTTGAATGATTACTGGATTAATGTTAAAGATTATATTGAAGGCAGGAGGAACACTAAGCCCCAAAAACCTTTTGATTTATGTTTAATAAACTCTGATGTTGTTCAAGCGCTTGATGAGAGGCTTGACCATACAATAAGCGTTTCAGAGAGAAAGGTTGAATTATTAAAGGCTAAGATTAACGAGATTGACAAAGACCAGTATGCTAAGATGGTTAATAAAATATTTTCAATTATTAAGAGCTTTAATTTTGAATCAGTTGATTATAGTGATATACTGCGGTTAATAGAGAGGGGTATTAGCAGAACGATTAACAACGTTTTAACAAAATGGGGTCTTAATGAGATTGAGTTAAGCAATATTAATAAGATTAGGATTAGGAGTTCGCTTGACCCCTTAAGGTACGTCATACCTGAAGAGATAGAGGCTAGGCTGCCTGTTGAGAACAGGCACAGCGTTTATTATCAGAGATTAATAAATGCTTCAATTGATATTAGCAACGAATTAAGGAAGAACATGTCAAATGCTTTGTATAATAATGAATTCTTAAAAGATTTATTAACGACTAATATTGAATGCAGAGGGGATAATTTTTATTTTACACTGCCTAAAAGTGGCAATAAATTAAAGAAAACTGATTTTGAAATGCCTGAACTAATAAGCCGGTTGCTAGGCAGTGAAATTTTAATAGATGGTGGGAAAATTTTATTAAGAATACCTTTTAAGCCGGTTAATCAAGAAACACAGACTTTTGGCAGTGCATTAATTGATTACGTTTCAAGCAAGCTTGCTGATGAATTAAAGCCTTGCAAGGGATTCCTTCAGGAGTACTCAAACAAAGTCCACACTGGTTTTGAAAAAGTAGCTGAATGAAATTAAAAAATAATTTTTGAAAAAGTTTAAAAAAGTTAAACAGCTTGCGTATTAATTGATGAATGCGTTATTAATAGTTATTCTTGGAGTGCTTCAGGGATTGCTTGAGTGGATCCCAATAAGCAGCCAGGGTAACCTAGTGATATTAATGACTTCATTATTTGGAGTCAGTGTTAATGAAGCTCTAAGCATAAGTATTTACCTGCACACAGGCACTATGCTTGCCGCAATTGTTTATTACCGCAGGGAGATCAAGTCATTATTCAAGTCAAGGAATAAAGAATTGCTTAATTTCTTTTTAATAGCAACTTTAATTACAGCAGTTGTTGGAGGATTACTTTACTTCTTCGTCAGGGGCTTGAGCACTGTCTTAGGTTCTTATTTTATTGCTTTAATTGGAATTTCATTAATAATCACAGGATTAATTCAGTGGCGAAGGACCCAAGGCTATAAGAGTGAAACTGATAATAAGGATGCACTAATCACTGGTATTGCTCAGGGATTCAGCATCATCCCAGGCATTAGCAGGAGCGGGGTTACTACAAGCACTTTGTTATTCAGGGGTTTGAATGCAAGTACTGCAATAAAGTTAAGCTTCATGCTGAGCATACCTGCAATCTTGATCGCTGAGATTGGCATGGGAGTGCTTGAGGGTTTTGTAATAAGCGCTGAAGCATTGCTTGGTATTGGGGCTGCTTTTGTTACAGGACTGCTTATGATAGGACTGCTAACAAGGCTTGCTCAAAAACTTAAGTTTGCAAAAATGTGCATAATACTTGGAGCCTTGTCATTAATCCAGCTGATTGCTTGATTGTTTTAACTAGAGAGTAGTTACAAAACAGAAAGGTTTATAAAGTGGTGTTTGCTGATTTTAGAGCATGACAGAACAACCCAAGAGTCCTTCAATTAAAGAAATTTCTGCTGACATGCAGAAAAAACTAGGCAAGTTCTTGCTTAGCATTGTATCAATTAAATTAGGAGAGACTCCTGAGGCTAAAGATGTTGAAGCAAAGCCGTTAGCAATAATCAACGACTTAGGCGATAGGGAGGAAGTCGCTAAACTGCTTAAGCCTTTTGCAACAGAAGAAATTGCTAAAGTCATGGGCATACTCCCATTATCAGGATTATGGCAGGCGTTAAGAGACGGCAAGTACCCATTGCTAACAACTATCATTACTTCTGAATTAATTTATGATTCTGGTTTCATTAAATCAATGCAGGCCTGCGTTGGATTAAAAATAGCTATTGAGAAGAAATTCGAGCGCTACATAATGAGCGTCATATTATTCGGTTCATTAGCCCGCGGACAAGCAACTGAGGAAAGCGATGTTGATATTGCAGTAATAGTTGATGACACTGACTTAAAGAACATGACAAGAGCAGAAGCCAGGAAGAGGTTAATGGCAATGATTAACAACACTGCTAGGGAGATTTACCCTAAATTCTCTGCAATACAAGTTTACTTACTTACTGATGTTTGGGATTGGATTAAGGACGCAAGCCCAGTAATATTCACACTAATAAGGGACGGAGTCCCATTATATGACAAGGGTTTATTCATGCCTTGGAGGCTTTTGCTTGAGACTGGCAAGATAAAGCCAAGCCCTGAAGCAATCAACAACTTCCAGCAGGGAGGCAGGTTATTGCTTAAGTTAATGGCTAATGATCTTAATGAGATAGCTAGTGAGAAGATATTTCAGGCAATGTTAATGCCAACCCAAGCTGCACTAATGCTTTTCGGCTTAATGCCAATGACTTATAGTGAAGCTCCTAAACTGCTTCGCAAAGTTTTTGTTGAGGAGGAGAAATTGCTTGAGGATAAATTCCCAAGGTGGCTTGAGGAGATCGTAGACTTAAGGAAGCAGATCGAGCATGGTACAGTAAAACAAGTAAGCGGTATTGAGATTGATAAGCACTTAAAGAGGGCTGAAGAGTTTAACCAGAGGATGGAGCAGTTATACGAGCAGATTAAGGAGGAGAAGATTAACAAGAGGCTTAATGAGATTGAGAAAACTCTTGAGCAGGAATTAAGGGTTGTGCTTAAAGGCATTGGTATAACATCAACTAAGAATGCTATTATTGATTTTAAGAAGAATTTCTCTGAGAAGGACAAGTTATCAAAAGACCAGCGGGAATTCCTTTTCAACTTCGAGAGAATTAAGAAAGCAAAGGATGAAGGCAAGTTATTGACTGATGATGTTAACAGGCTTGAGAAGGAAATGCTTGAATTCCTAAGCAGCTTAGAAAAATTAAGCAGTTAAATACAAGTTTTAGAGCGAGGGAGTGAGCCTGAGGGCCTAGGCCCTAGGAGCAGCTTAGAAAAACTAAGCAGTTAAACTTGGGCTAGTAATACTGTGTAATTATGACCATAAGCTTTGGCGCAAGCAGGGCATGTTGTGTAAAAGTAGTATAATTTCTTCATTAACTTGCCTTTTTTCTTAACTTGCTCTTTAATGTCAGCAACCCACTTACCCATCTGGTTGTAATTGCCTTCATAAACTTTTGACAAGAAAGTCCCTGATAGCTTAGTCATCTTAGCTCCTGGCACTTCCTTGCTGACTGCAATGTAAACATCAGACCAGAAAGGCGAGCACTCATCAACCATCATTAAAGGTTCTGCAGCACCTGCTTTAGACTTAAAGATCAAGTCCATGTTCTTTTTCATGACAGCCGAGAAATTCAATGGAATGTGAAAAAAGCTCATAACCCTATCCTTAACAAAAAGTTTATCCTTCAAAACAATAGTCTTGCCCTGCCACTTAACAGGGTTAAATGGTTTGCAGCAGCCAGCCTCCTTAACAATCATAACAAATCTTAGGGCTTGCTTACTTTAATAATTAATTGTTAACAAGAAGCAGTAATCCTTGTCATGCTCCCTAAATTCAAGGACCTTAAAGTCTTTAAGAATTGACTTAACAGAACTTAATTGCTTGCCGCGCTTAAGCAAGGTTAAGATGACTTTTTCCTTGCAGACGCGCTTAATCTCAGACAAGACTTCATTCTTAGCCTTAATGTCCTGCAGCATTGTGAAGCTGATCAAATTATCAAATGACTTATCCTTGAAAGGAAGTGCCCTCGCATCACAGCAGACGCGCAACCCTTGATTAAGGTTTAGCATTTCAATGCTTAAGTCAGCGCTAACACTTGGCTTAAAGTATTTCTGGATTAAACCTATCCCTGCTCCTAAGTCAAGAGTTAATCCTTTAAGTGAAAGAAGCCAGTCCTTCAAAAGGACGAACTTGCTCTCCTGCTCGCTAGCGTAAAGCTCAGAGTAGCCTTTTGATATGGTATCATAATATCTCATGATATAACAGCCAGTATTATTAAGTAAACCACGTATAAACCAACCAATAATAATCCTTCTTTTCGGTTAATGTCAAAACCTCTTTTAGTGACTAATGCCATTATTGATATAACAAAAATCATTAGTATTAATGAGAATACGAGCAGGGAGTTTAAACTAATCATTATTGGGTTAATGACTGCTGCCAAGCCGACAACAAAAGCAAAATTAGTTATGTTGCTGCCTAATATGTTGCCTAAACCTATCTTAGGTTTGCGCTCAACAGCAGAAGTTATGCCGGCTGCTAATTCAGGCAGTGAAGTGCTAAGAGCAATTACTGTTAAACCAAGGATGCTTAATGGCACGCCAAAATCAGTGTTTAAGTAAACTGATGTGTTAACAAAAATCCAGCCAACAATTATGATGCCAAAAATACTTAATGGTATTAAGATGAAAGGAACAATTAATTCTTTATAATTAGCATTAACGCCTGAGATAACTTCTTTTTTATGAGTTATGTAGTGATAAAGCGCGAAGCAAACAAGCAATATCACCCCGTCAAGCCTGCTTATTTGAGAGTCTAACAATAAAACAAAGAATAGTACTGATGTTATTATATTAGCAATCGAGTCCTTAAACTGGTTCTTAGTTACTCTCTTTATAGGCATTATTATAGCTATCAAACCAAGAATTAAGCAAGTCTTAACAATATTAGCCCCTATGATACCCCCAATACCAAGGTCGCCTGCGTTAATAGCACTTGAGAATATTGTACTAACAAGGTCTGGCGCGCTAGTTGCTATTGATAGTATTAGAGTGCTAACCACGAAAGGGCTTAGTTTAAGCTTTCTTGAGAACATTGTCAGACCATCAATAAGGAAAGTGCTTAAGTAGAATAAAGCAACAGCGCATAACACCATAACTAATGTTGATACAAAAACCATATTAGATTATTAACAGCCTGGCGCATTAAATAAGTTTTCCAGAAAGGCTAATTAATAAGTAATTTCTTAATTAAATTACAATGATAGAATCTTTCTATAATGAGGAGATGTTCTTAAACTTAATAGAACTAACCTTTGGTTTGGTGATAATCATAGCAGTTATTAAGAGAACTCAGGGTTTCAAGTACTTGAATATCGGCAAGTTAATGCTTATATCAAGCGGTTTGTTGATAATAATCAAAGAGTCAATAAGCTTATCCGGTATTATTAATGGTTTGTTCAATGAAGTAATGACTGCGCTTGTTTACTTGTGCTTCGCCGCAGGCATATCATTATTCTTCAAGCGAGAAGTTTTCAGGAAGTACTTGGAACAATTAAGAACTAAGAAAGGTGGTGATGGTCGTGAACAGCCAATTAATTAACATTCTCGGATTATTGTATGGTTCAATGATACTATTAAACACTTTTAACTGGACTCACGGTTTCAAACAATGGAATAAACTAAGGGTTGCTTTGCTAGTATTAGGCTTAGCAGTAATAATCAATGAATTAACTGGTTTGGTTGAAGGTTTTGCCAGCGGAATACTTTATTTAAGCATCTCTTTTGGTACGGCTTTGTTCTATAACCGAAGGAAAGAATCATTCAAATTTTACTTAGAACGCAGTGAAGAGCCTTAAGAGCTTGGTTGCTTAATTTTAGGCTTGTACTGCTGACCCATAAAGGGTTCTTTTATCTTAGTATCCTTGTAAGGCCAACCAATTATTACCTTAAAATCATCAGGCGCTGCAATTAATAAAGGGTTAGTAACACTACCAACATCAACTGAGAAAACGCTGGGATCACCCCTAGTGAAACTAGGGTCTCTTAAGCGGTTATACAAATAAGCTTCAGCTTCAAGAGCTGTCTTATTTTGAATCTCATTTGAATGCAGTATCTTAAGAGCATTCATGAAACTATCATCAACTTTAAACAATCCGAACTCCCTTGCAGTGAACTTTTTCATTTCATCATCAGTAACAAGAGTTGATTTAATATCACTGACTAATTCAGGATCCATTATCCTATCAAAAAATTGTAATGCATAAGAATCAACTTCACAGACCTTAAATTCCTCTGATTCAGCAATTCCAAGATTACCAGGGTAATCTTCATTTCGCAGGTAAATCTGAGCAGTCATTACTCTAGCAAGATCTTGAACAAAAGGGTCAGTTAGGTCAATTAAAGGACCAAAAACTCTGCTTAAACCAGGAAGTGAATCAACTTTTGTATCACCAATGCTTATTGCAATACAAATATCTCCTGAATAAAGTAAGTTGGTAACTAATTGAGAATGATGGCAGTTAACAGTCATTGTTTTATATTCATACTTAACATGAGAAAGCATTCCTATTGGGCAACCACAAATAAGTTGGTGCGTGTCAGGAATCCTTGTTCTATGATTAAAATACTTCATTGGTTGTTTAATATCAACAGAATAATCTAGCGGAATAAAATGCATCTCAAGTGAATAAGCATTTGAGTTAAGTTTCTGCTCAAGATCAGCAGTTAATCTTTTTAATTCTTCATCAGTTAAATGCTTGTTAGCTTTTTCAAGCAATTCATCAAGGTATAACTCATCATCCAAAGGCAGTTCTAAAGCATCACCAGTGTATTGTTTAATAATATTAATTGCTTGGCCTCGTTTGATTTTCTTCTTAATGTTCAAACCAAAACGTTGAATAAAATTCTTCCCTGTTGCTGAACCAGGCTTTATTAATGGCTTAACAATTTCCTGGCTTTTGCTGCTAATTTCAAAATTACCAGCATTATCACAATACTTACCCTTCCTATTTGCTTCGCAAAAAAGTCTTTTATCACCTTTTTTAAGAACACCGGCTTTAACTTTCTCAAACAAGTCAGGGCTATTATAAAATATATTATTCTTAATCCAGTCTTCATCCTTAAGCATTAAACCAGCTTTAAGAGCAGCAGTAGGGTAAAAGATTATGTATTCTTTTCCTCTAGCAAAAGCCACTGTGTTAAACATTATTTCATGAAAAAGATTACCCCTAGTAGGCTCGTTCTGATGAGGATTAGGCAAGTATTTTGGTTCACCAGGAAGTCGGTGTTCATTCTCAATTTCTTCAGGCTGTAACGGCGAGAATTTAATTTTAGGGGTAAAACAGTACTTGCTGTTGAATTTAGGGAATTTATAATCGGGTACTGGTCCGCCAAGCATGTCAGCAACATTAATTATGTGATCAAGAGTCCAGTAATTAATAACAGTGCCTTTTAATACTCTCTTAGGAAAAGGCTTGACAGCGTAAGTTGGCATATTAAAAAAATTAATAATACTAGCTTAAATAGATTGCCCTACAACTAATAATTGTGGCAGTAAATGGTTAAGTTTATATAAAGACTAATTCAATAATTGACCTTATGAGCAGGACTTACGAACTTGCTTGGTTTGATATTAGCAATGAAGAACTGCCTGTTAAGGGCTACACTCCATGCTACTTGAGAATCTTCTTTAATGAGTTTGACTCGCTCGGCAGGCTAGTGCTTAATGAAAGGAAGCTTGATGATAGTGAGCGAAGGTATGATGACCCCTTGTACACTTACACGCTTGATTACTTAATGAACTTAAAGAAAGCAGGCGGGGATTATTTTAAAATTGAAGAAAATGAAATAAGAGGATTGCTGGCTAAACTGACAGGCAAAACAGCAAGAATTGATATTAAAAGCAAGAAAAATCTTGATGAATTCTTAATAAGCATTAAAACAGTTGAGGTTGTTGCCGCCAGTTTCAGGGTTAACCAGGATCAGGCTCGTAAACTAATTAATTTAGAAGGCAGGGAATTAAGAGGCGAGATAGGTCGTATTGCTAAGAACAGGCTTAGTTATGATACTGTCAGAATAATTGATGAATTCCCGTTAATTGCTCCGAATAATGATAAAAGAAGTTTTTATTGGAAGGGCTTCCTAACAATACCAATTAACTGGCCTCAGAAGAAAGAAGTTGTTCAAAGCAAATTATTTTAAGTATTATCATATCAGCTAAATAATGAAATTTGACGAGAACTACTTTAGAACACCCAATAAAAAGTGTTTTAAGGAAATTAAGGCGCCTACATTTAAAGAGATTATAGGATCTAAACCAACTATTTTATTAGCTTACCTTGTGAAAAAAGAGAAAAGCAGTTTATTATTTTCATTACCGCCATTTCCTGAACAAATGAATGGGGGTGTTCTTTTTAATGAGAAAAAAAAATGAGATTGTGGTTCTTAAAAAGGATGAGGGTTCATTGTTTAAGATTAAACCAGAACACTCAAAAGAACTTGGCAAAGCAATAGAAAAAAGCGATGTTATAATCAAAGAATTAATTAATGCACTAAAGGATTCTATTGAAGAGAGCAATCCATTAAGGCTTAATGTTAAGGAAATAAAACCAAGGAATTGTCTTTTACTATACCCATTAGGAAATGAAACATAAGCTTTAAAAAGGATATTGCTTTTCTGATAGTTTATCAAAACGGGGATGAGACCGTTTAATTAAGGTAGAGGTAATAATATATGGGTCACAAAATAGGGTATAGGCACAGGCCGCGTTACGGCAGCTTAGGCTATTGGCCTAGGAAGAGAGCTAAAAGGCAGTACCCTAGGATGAATTGGAAGGATGGTAATGGTGTTCTAGGATTCCCTGGTTACAAAGCAGGGATGACTCACGTAATGGTCATTGATAACAGGAAGAATTCTCTTACTAAAGGCAAGAAGATAAGCATGCCAGTAACAATAATAGAGACTCCAGCAGTCAAGGTTATTGGCTTAAGGTTTTACAAGAAGACTTTTTATGGCACAAAATCAGTTGGTAATGTAATGATTAAGGATTTGGATAAGGATGCTAAGAGGAAATTAATACAACCAAAGAAAGAGCCTAAGAAATTTGATGATATTAAGGATTACACTGATGTCAGGTTAATAGTACAAACCCAGCCAAGATTAATTGATCTTAAGAAAACTCCTGAAGTTTTTGAGATAGGGTTAGGAGGGGATATTAATAAGAGGGTTGAGCTAGCTAAGAATTACTTAGGCAAGGAGATGAGAATTAATGATGCTCTAAAAGAAGGAATGCAGGTTGATGCTTGTGCAATAACAACTGGCAAGGGATTCCAGGGAAGCGTTAAGAGGCATGGCATTAAAGTAAGGTCTCACAAGACTTTTGGTCATAAGAGGACTGCAGGCACTCACGCTCCTCACAAGCCTAGGACAACCAGCTGGAGAGTGCCTCAATATGGTCAATTAGGTTACCACACAAGGACAGAGCCTAACAAATTAATTCTAAAAATAAGCGATAAACCTGAGGAGGTTAATCCAAAAGGTGGTTTAATTAATTACGGTCTGGTTAAGAAGGATTATGTGATGCTTAAGGGCAGCTTGCCAGGCCCTAAGAAGAGGATGATCTGCTTAAGGCAGGCTTTAAGGCCTAATAAAACAGTTCCAAAAGTGCCTCCTCAAATTAATTACATTAGCTTAACATCAAAACAGGGTGTAAGATTATGAGCAAAGCAGATGTTTTTTCTTTGGATGGCAGGTCTTTGAAGAAGATTGATTTACCAGAACAATTCAGTGAGGAGTTAAGAATTGATTTGATTAGGAGGGCTTTTAATGCTATAAGGAGTCACGAGGTCCAGCCGCAGGGTGTTACGCCAAGAGCTGGCATGAGGCATTCTGTTTTCTTAAGGAAGAGGAGGCATGTTTTCAAATCTGTTTATGGTTACGGCAGGAGCAGGACTCCTAGGAAGACTATGTCAAGGAGAGGCACTAGGTTCTCAGTTGTTGGAACAGAAGCTCCTTTCACAATAGGAGGAAGGAGGGTTAGAGCGCCTGTCAGCGCTAAAGTGATAATTGAGAAGATAAATGTTAAGGAGAGGAAGAAAGCTATAAGGAGTGCTATAAGCGCTTGCAAGAATTTAGTAATTGAGGATAAGCTTGAGGGCTTGAGCAATACCAAGAAACTAGTTGATACTCTTAGTAAGAACAAGGTTAAGGTTGAATCAGTTAAGAGGCGTTACGCTGGCAAGGCTAAGATGAGGGGCAGGACTACTCGTTACAAGATTGGTCCTTTAATAATCACTTCAGGAAAATCAGCTTTGATTAAAGCAGGGAGTAACTTGCCTGGTGTTGAAGTAATCAGTGTTAAGGATTTGAATGTTAAGGCACTAGCTCCTGGAAGCAAGCCAGGCAGGCTGGCTGTTTGGAGTGAAGCCGCTGTTA
>Ga0172366_10001925_pt1 | contig 16209 bp, 18 predicted proteins | sample LakKivSesite69cm_FD_114533 | JGI IMG/M metagenome (GOLD analysis project Ga0172366, IMG submission 114533) | Sediment microbial communities from Lake Kivu, Rwanda - Sediment site 69cm | ecosystem: Environmental > Aquatic > Freshwater > Lake > Sediment | place: Rwanda: Western Province, Lake... | reverse complement strand
GTGGGCATCCAATGGGCGCGGTGGGAGCCATTCCCGCACCATCTCCGGCGTGACTACTTCTAGCGTCACGTCGGCGGCCAGTGCTGGATCCGTGCCGATGTCTGCAACGACCAGTTCACCCAACACGCCGGCCGTGGGGAAGCGGAAGTGTCCGACTTTGGGACAGGCAAACGTCACCGTGAGGTCAGCCGGGATGGCTGCTTTGTCCAGTGCGCCACTGTCATAGTCCAGGCCGCTCGGCCCATCTACCGCGACGACGAACGGCCGGTTGCGACTGGCCGGAAGGGTGGGGGGGACTAGCGAGGACAATCGCTCGTGCAGTGGTTGCCTGCGTGCGGACAGCGTCTGCCCGACCTGGCTCAGCAGCCCGGCCAGTGTACCTCGCACCGGCAGGCTCGTCCCTGTGCCCAGGAGCGCATCCACCACGACGTCGGCTTCTTGCACCAGGTGCTGGAGTCTGGCCCAATCCTCGTCCTCGCCGGCAAGCACAATCTCCAGTCCTCGTTCCTGCACCAGGCGGAGGTTCTTGTCCTGAGCAGCTTCGCGGGGTTTGAGCAGGTAGCACGTCACGTGGGCACCGGCCTCGGCCAGGTAACGCGCCGCAACCAGCCCATCACCGCCATTGTTGCCTGGCCCCACCAGGACCAGCACGCCCTTGTCCCGCACGTCCCGCCGTACGATGGTGGCTTCGGCCACCGCCCGCCCGGCCTGTTCCATCATGGCGGCGTAGGAGTGGCCGGCCGCGTCCGAGGCGGCCTCGACGCGGCGCATTTCGTCCACGGTGACGACTTTCATAAGGCGCCCCAGACAGGACTTGAACCTGCAACCACCGGATTAGAAGTCCGATGCTCTATCCATTGAGCTACTGGGGCGGGACGGTGATATTCTAACCGAATGAGGTGCCCCTGTCAAGCCTGGGTGTGCAGGGGCGCTGCGATAACAGGGGGCCCGGGTTCAGCCGGGATAGCCCCGCTGAAGCGGGGCGTCCGTCAGTTTTGCTACTTTTTAGTCTCTCTGGGCGGGCCGGAGCCCCTTGTAGATCTGCTGGCCGGCTAGCGTGCGCAGAATTTTCTCCGGCGGCTGGCCGAGGGGATTGCTTAACTCTCTGCAAGTCAGAGGAGTATTGCCATTGGCCAGGAATATGCGGAAAATCGCATCTACCAAAGACAAGTGTTCATCGAGGTAATCGGGCTGCTTGCTGCAATGAACTTGCAGCACGTGTTGCAGTCCATCTATCTGCGTCACTTCGCCGGTCTGCTCGTCTATCCAGTCAATTTTCTCCGTGTCAAAGTGTTCGCTGAAAACCGCCCGGTGTTCCTGGCACAGGTGGGCTCTCAACTCCACGCCGATCTGTAGCCCTTTCCGATCCCACCATTCATAATCAATGTGGAATGGCGTATCAAGTGTAGGCTTGACTAGTGTGGGTAGAGAGGACGGAACTGTAATCTTGCTCATCGGCAGGTCTAGACTCCGCTAGGAGTTGCACGTAAGACCCAGTAGTTGTCGCCTACGGGTGCATGTACACCACTGGTGACCAGCTCCGCCAGCAGCGGCCCGGGCGGTGTGCGCATCGCGACGTTGGCTGCGCTGTAGAGTGTTGCCGCGTGGACAGTACCCTGTGGACTCAGTTTGGCCAACTCGGGGAAGATCTCTGTGATCAAACGGGCCAACGGCAATCCTTGCTTATGTGTGCGAGTCCACACTGTGTCCATTGCTTTGGAATCTTCCTCTGCTACAATCATCAATTCATCGTAATCGCAGGCGATGAGTTTCTTACGCATCTCAAAGGTGAGTCGCCCTTCAACGGGCAAGACAACCCGTACCCATTCTCGCCTGGGCCGGCGGCCACGGCGCTGAATGATCACTGTCCCTGGCTTCTTACCTCGCGCCAGTTCCAGGTAGGCGCCTGCTGGTACGTCGTACGTCCGGTACCACTCTTCCAGGCCGTAGACGTAGCGCGCTTTGCGCATGACCCAGGCGGGCATCTCTGTGCCCGTCTCGCCATCTACGAGGGTGAACCGAATGCGGTGCGTACGCCCGGTCGGAAACACGCGCGCCAAGCGGCTCGAAAGCGGCAGTGTGCCAGACCTCCAATGAGGATAGGTCAATACGACCGTCACTGGCTCAGGCATCTCAGGAGCGCTGTTAAAGTTTGACCACTCGTCGTCCAGATCCCGCTCCAGTGCCAGCATCTCGCTGGTCAGCAACACGGGATCGTACTCCAAAGGCTCATACTGCAGGTACGTGGGAACAGATTGCACTCCTGTGGGTTCCATGCGGCGGAGAAACCAGAGCACCTCGCCCGCTGGCCCCACCTCGTCAAACCGTTCATCCTCCTGAAGCGCATAGTTCAGCGAGAAGATGCGCAACTGAGGAGTGATCTCCTCCGGCAATTCCAGGTCGCCCAGCAATGCCTCCGTCGGCAATGGCCCTCCCCCTGCCATGTCGAGCACGGCCTCCGCCAGGTTCAGGTGGCCCGCGTGCACGTCTACCAACAGGTCTCTGCGGAACCACTTGCCAGCCAGGCGAACGAAAGTAGGCTCAGATTCGAGGTGCTTCTCCAGCATGGCCCCAACCCGCGGCCCGTACAGCGCGGCCAGTTTCTCGGGGGTGTGTTGTCCCACGCCTTCTGCTATGCCAGTCTGCGCCTCGTGGTTGAGCGGATGATCAATGGTTAATTCGGCAGCAAACTCGCGCGGTTTGCCTGTTTCAAATCTCACCTGGATGACCTGGAACGGCCCATACTCGGGGTTGTGGCCAGGCCGCACGCCGACGACTTCCCCCACACGGTAGTTGAGCGCCGGGAAAACCACCTGCTCACTGATCTGGTAGCTGCGCCTGGGCTGGTATGGGGTGCCCTTGGACATAGCGCGCTCAATGAGTGCTTTTTCCTGACGGCAACGGTACAGGACCAATGCCTCGCCCAGCTCCTTGGCCGAGCGTGGCAATTCCTCTTCAACCAACAATGTGCTAAGATATTGGAGGTCGTCAGGAGTAACTGTGAACTCTTCGCCCCAATAGGCAGGGTTCTGAGTCTTGCGCTGAATCAACGTCACGTCTCCCAATAGATCACCGTAAAGATACGGGCACGATTATACCAGGCTTGCGTCAGTTTGACAAATATGCCAAGTTGAGGCACACTGTGCTAGGGAGTAGGGAGCAGGGAGCAGGATGCAAGAGGCAGGATGCAGGATGTAGGATGCAGGATGCGCGATACAGGATGCAGGATATAGGGTACAGGGGGCAGGGGGGCAGGGGAGCGGGAAGCAGGAGGCGAGATGCAGGAGGGAGGATGCAGGGGGCAAGATGAGCAATCGCGTCATCCTGGGCTGACTGTAGTTCACGTGGTACAAGGGCAGTTGAAGGCTCAGGTGATCAAGGCCAAGCTGGAAGATGCAGGCATCCCTGTGCTATTGGACTATGAGAGTGTAGGGCGAGTCATCGGCATCATCGCGGATGGGCTGGGAGAGGTGCGCGTCCTGGTGCCAACCGGGTACGCCGATGAGGCGCGGATGCTCATCGAAGAGGAGTGATGTTCACAACAGTAGTACCGTTGATAGCTCGCTGATCGTCAACCACCTACGGCGACCCACGTGGGCGCTGGCCAGAGATAGAACTCTTCCAACCACTGCAGCACGTTGACGCTATTCCCACTGACCCACATCTCCCAGTGGAGATGCGCCCCCGTGGATAGCCCCGTATTGCCCACTTTGCCAATCGGGTCGCCCTGCGAAACCTGCTGGCCGGCTTGTACCTCAATCGCCGAAAGATGCCCGTAGACCGTAAGCACGCCCCAACCGTGGTCTATCACAACAGCATTGCCCAACAGCACCAGGGGGTCGGCCAGCACGACGACGCCCCCGGCAGGTGCATATACGGGTGTCCCGCCTGGGGCCCGGAAGTCCACGCCGGCGTGATAGCTGGTATAGGGGCCATCACTGTAGGCACGGTGAGTGCCGAAGTAAGACGAGACCGTCCCTGCGCACGGGCGTTGGAATGGTGTCGTCCAGTATCGCTGTGGCGTAAACGTGCGGCGTAGTACGTCGAGGCGCTCGCGATCGGCGGCGATGGCGGCCGGATCGAGCAGGCTGGCTCGACTGGCCGGCAGGTCGATCCGTTCGTAGGCGAATTGTCCGTCTTCCGCGATGACCCCTGTAGTGATCACCGTATTGCGCCCTTGACTGTCTACGGCTCTCAACTCCAGTTCGTACAGCCCCGGCTCTGTGAACACGTGTACCCCCACCAGCCCATAGTACGTACCTGCTTCTTCTGCGAAGCGCACGTCCTGCCCAAACAGACTTCCGTCCAGTGTGACGGGCCCTGTGGTGTGTACTGTGACCACCAGCGTTGTGCCCTGGGGCACCGGCAATGGCCGTACCTCGACAGAGACAAAGGGCTCAGGCAACGAGCCAGGTCCCGCGCCGGGGATCGTCAGTTCCTGCCCGGGATAGAGCAGCGCTGGATTCGCCACGTGGCTGATAGCCGCCAACGTCCAGGGCGAGACGCCATAGCGCAGTGCGATGCGGAGCAGTGTATCGTCAGGGCGCACGATGTAGGCCACGCCTCCGCTGATCGGCGGGTGGGCGACCTCCTCCTCGCCAGCAGGTTTGTTGAGTGTTGGCACCTGGATGACCTGCCCCGGGTAAATGACGTCGGGAGAGAGCAGGCCGTTGACCTGGATCAGTGTCTGCCAGGTGGTCAGGTAGCGCCTGGCGATGGAGGCTAGCGTATCGCCGGCCTGGATCATGTAGGGCGTGGTCTCTGCTGTGTTAGCGTCCCCTTGGCCGCCAGAGATGACGAGTCGCTGGCCGACGTAAATCTGCCGCGGATCAGCGATGCCGTTAGTGTGGGCGACGGCCTCTACCGTCAGACCATATTGCTGGGCGATGGAGAACAACGTCTCGCCCCGCTGCACGATGTGCACGGTCATCTGTGGCGCTGCCACCTGCGACGACGGTCCACCCGATTGGGCCTGTACGACGGCGACTGAGGCCCCGATCCACAGCAAGATAGCCAGAACAACGACGACCTTTCGACTCACTCGCTTACCCTCCAAAGCGCAGTTGATCTCCGGTGTGTACCCGGTCCACGAGCGTGGGAGGTCCCTCCAGCACATCCCGCGCTGGGGCGCGGGGGACGTAGAGTGGGCGGAACGGGCGGGCCAGTTGTACGTCTACCACGCGCCCGTTCCGGTTCAGCCATATGGCGGCGATAGGGAAGAAAACGAAGAGCATGTGGATGGCTGTGTCGGTGCGGCTCTCCCGCTGTCCCACCAAGAGGCATCCCTCGTCGTCGCCCAAGGTTCGCCGGAAGGTCAGCCCTCGCAGCCGGCAGAGGAAACTGGCACAGCGGCGCACACGCCCCAGCAGCCGCTCGCTCTGTGTTTCGTTCCACACCGCTGCATACGTTGTCATAATCAAGTCCGTTGGAGTGCAGCGCCAGCGTCCATTTCCCTCGTCGGTAGGGATGGCTACAGCTTGTAGCCGATCTTGCGGAGGAGGTTCTTGCGCCAGGCGACGTCATTCTCCGTTTCGACGCCTTTTGAGCGTATGCCATCCACGACGCCAAGGATACCGCGCCCTTGTTCTGTCTCGGCGATGATGACTTCGAGCGGGTTGGCTGTGGCGCAGAAAATGTGGCACACTTCGGGCACCATCTTGACCGCGTTCAATACGTTGATCGGGTAAAACCCGGGGGCCAGGAAGATAATGAAGCTATGCCCTGCGCTGAGCGCCAGCGCGTTCCGCTTTGCCAGTTCGACCAACTCATCGTCGGTGCCTGTGGCGCGCACCAACGCCGGCTCTGAAGATTCGCAGAAAGCCAGGCCAAACTTGATGCCTGGCGCGCTCGTCACCAGCGCTTCGTGCAGATCCTCCACCGTCTTGATAAAGTGCGATTGGCCCAGAATGAGGTTCACGGCTTCTGGCTTCTCGATTTTTACTACGCTGAGTTGCATCGCTTCCTGCCTCCCGTTCTCTCCATCGTGCAGCCTCGTCACAAACCAGGTGATTTGCGACGGGATTGTCCCGTCGCCATCGCGCTTTGTGCGGCGCCGCGCTGTTCGGCCACCACGCCATCAAGGATAACGTACCTGGTTGTTGGAGATAGATCCTATGAAGAGCAATGGCAGCGTGAGCGTTCAGATTCAGGTGTTGAGCTTGAGCACTTTGTTCACGCTGTGCAGCAGTTCCTGTGGACCGAACGGCTTGGTCACGTAATCATCCACCTTGGCGATGTGCAGTCCCAATACCTTGTCAATGCTCTGCGCCTTGGCAGTGACGACGATGACCGGGATGTTCTTGAGTTCGTCGTCGGCCTTCATCTGCTGATAGACCTCCCAGCCGTCCATGTCCGGCATCATCAGGTCCAGCAGTACCAGGTCGGGCTTGAGTCTGCGCACTGTGTCCAGCCCCTCACGGCCGCCGACCGCGCCAACGAGCTCGAACCCCTTGCGCCCGAGGATCAGTTGGACCAGGTCAATCATCTCAGGCTCATCCTCAATACAGATGACCACTTTCTTCTTCTCTTCCGCCATTCGATGACCCTCCCTTATCCTTTCGTTTAGCTGACAAACCATGCCCCATCGGAATGTCAACGCTGTCGCTACATATTTGTATCTAGTGTACCACTATCCTGCTTTCAAGTCAAACTGTAAGTTGCACAATTCGTGGTGTCAATTGAAGATCGTGTATTTCTTTATCAGCAGTTCCTCCCCCGCCAGCCAGAGTTGCATTGTGGGGATAGTGTATTATAATTACACCAGAGGTTACGTGAAATCTTGGAAGAAAACATCGCCCCTGCACGCCCGTTGATTGTCCGAGCTATTGAGCGCTGAGAAGACCGTGCAAATTGCACAACCTGGCGACCTGGCGCTGTTGGTCGGTCGTGACCGCAAATCGTTTATCGTCCGGCTGGAGCCAGGTCTGCAACTCCACACTCACCGTGGGATGGTGGCCCACGACGACCTGATCGGAGCCCCGTGGGGGACCCAACTATCTACCCACGTGGGGTATGCGTTCCTGTTCCTGCGACCTTCGACCGACGACCTCTTGCTTGACCTCAAGCGCACGACTCAGATCGTCTATCCCAAAGAGGCTGGCTACATCCTGATGAAGGCGAAGATCGGCCCTGGATGCCGCGTCGTCGAGGCTGGCACCGGCAGCGGTGGGCTGACGCTGGTCCTGGCTCAGGCGGTGCACGCTACGGGGCGCGTATATTCCTACGAAACCCGCCCGGAGATGCTGCAACTGGCCCGCAGGAACCTGGAGCGGTTGGGCCTGACTGAATTCGTGGAGTTCAAGCAGCGCGACGTCGCCGAGGGCTTTGACGAGCGCGACGCCGACGCGCTGTTCCTGGATCTCCCGAATCCCTGGGACTACCTGGCGCAGGCCCACGCGGCGCTGGCCAACGGCGGTTTCTTTGGCTGCATCCTGCCGACGACGAACCAGGTCAGCCGCCTGATCGGCGCGCTCGAGGTGGCGGACTTTGGCCTGATCGAAGTCGTAGAACTGCTCTTGCGGCAGTACAAGGCTGTACCTGCACGCCTGCGGCCGATGGACCGCATGGTGGGCCACACGGGCTATCTGATCTTTGCCCGGGCGCTTATACCATTGGAGGAATGAGAAGGAGACGATGGGGAACTTGCGACGATTGGTGTTGGACGTGCTGAAACCACTGGACCCGAGCATCGTGGCGCTGGTGCAGTTTCTGGCCGATTTGGAAGGTGTGGACGGTGTCAACATCTCGATCAATGAGATTGACCGTCGTGTAGAAAATGTCAAAATCACCGTCGAAGGGCACGACTTGGACTACCCGAAAATCGTCCAAACCATCGAAGAGCAGGGTGCCTCGGTCCACTCCATTGACGAGGTGGCGGCTGGCCAGGTGCTCATTGAAGACGTGGTCACGTCGCAAGATTAGCGGTGGAAGAACCAAGCAACCAACGCAGGCATTATTTCGCGCAACGCATCAGCGACATGCGCGAGTACAACCGCATCGCTGGTATCGCGGAGATTGCCCGTCGCTACATGGCGATGAACGCCTTCGACGGTATACTGACCATCATCGGCGTGCTGATGGGTAATTTCCTGGCCGGTATCCGTGACGCCGATGTCGTGGTCCACACCGGTATCGCTACCTCCATCGCCATGGGAGTTTCGGGCCTGTGGGGAGCCTATCTCACCGAGGCGGCCGAACGCCGGCGCGATCTGGTCGAGTTGGAGAAAACTCTGCTCACTGATCTGGATCAAACTAAGGTTGGCCGGGCCTCGCGCATGGCCGTGGTCACTGTTACACTGGTGGATGGCCTGGCCCCTTTCGCTGCGGCGTTGATCGTGCTCACCCCTCTCTTCGCCGCGCGGCTGGTCGGCAATGTCCTGGTCAGTTATGCACTTTCTCTGGCTATCGCCCTGATCGGCCTGTTCGGGCTTGGCATGTTTCTGGGATACGTGTCTGGGCGTAACCTCATCGGTTACGGATTGCGCACTGTCGTTGCTGGTCTTGTGTCCATTGCACTCAGTTTCCTGCTCGGCGGCGCGGAGCCATAGCTCTACTTGTATCCTTGTCTACTTCCCGGCAAGCGTATCCTCCCCGTCAGCATGGTGTTCTACCTCTTAAGATCATGCGTCAGGGAGGCAATTATGAGCAGTCGTAAAATTGTAGTCGTGACGGACAGCTCGGCGTACATTCCCGAGGAAGCGCAGGGCAGTCTCGATATCCCGGTCATCCCCCTGTGGCTCATCTGGGGTGAGGAGCGCTTACGGGACAGGGTGGATATAGACCCACCAACGTTCTACCGCCGCCTGCGGGCGGACAAGACCATTCCTACCACCTCGCAGCCATCGGCTGGAGAATTTGAGGGCTTTTTCCGGCAAGTGGCCGTCGGAGGGGCCGACGCGATCGTTGCCATCTTTATCTCTTCAAAACTCAGTGGCACCATTCCCAACGCGCAGGCAGCGCAAGAATTGCTGTCCACAGAACTCACTGTCCGCGTTGTGGATTCGCTCTCGACCTCAATGGGATTGGGATTTATCACGCTGGCCGCGGCCCGGGCGGCGGCCGCTGGCAAATCCCTCGACGAAGTCGTGGCTGTGGCTGAAGGCATGCGGAACAGGGTACAGGTACTCTTTGCCGTAGACACGCTGGAGTACCTGTATCTGGGTGGGCGTATCGGCGGAGCCAAGCGGCTGCTTGGAACGGCGTTAAACATCAAGCCGCTATTGCAACTCGATGACGGGCGCGTCGAACCGCTGGCGCAGGTACGCACCAAGCGCAAGGCGGTCGTGCAGATGTTGGACGTCGCGCAGGAACGGCTGGATGGGAAACGGATGGCCGAAGCAGCCGTCATTGACGTAGATAGCCCCCAGGAGGGGGACGAGCTGGCTGAACGGGTCAGGGAGCGTTTCGGCATCTCCACGGTCTACCGCACGACGGTCAGCCCCGTCATCGGTACGCATGCCGGTCCAGGCACCGTCGGCATCGGCTTTTACGCTGAGCGCTGATAGACCTGCGGCCCGACATTTCGCGACCGCGCCCTGAGAGCAGGGCGCGGTCGCTTATTTCATTGGTTGGCATGGACAGAAAAGTGCGGTATAATCTGCTCCGTTAGGGAGGTCATCGTTGCGTGCACTCATCACCGGAGCGGGTGGGTTTGTCGGAGAGCATCTGTGTGCCTATTTGTTGGCGCATACCGACTGGGAGTTGGCAGGTACGGTCTATCCCGAGCCGGTCGAGGCCCGGCCACAAGAACCACGCCTGCGGCTCAAGCACGTGGACTTGCGCGATCCCCAGAGCGTACAGGTGTTCCTGGATGAGGTGCAGCCGGACTATATTTTTCACCTGGCTGCTCAGGCGTTCGTGCCCGCCTCGTTTGCAGACCCGTGGGACACGCTGGGGAACAACATTCGCGCACAGTTGAACCTGCTCGAGACAGTGCGGCGGTCAGAGCGCCAGGTGCGGGTGCTGGTGGTCGGGTCGAATGAGGAGTATGGCGCGCCGCAGCCTGGAGAGTTGCCCCAAACGGAGGCAAGTCCGCTGCGCCCCAACAACCCCTATGCGGTGAGCAAGGTCGCTCAGGACTTTCTGGGGCTCCAGTATTATCTGGCGTATGGCATCTCTGTCGTTCGTGTGCGTCCGTTCAACCACACCGGTCCAGGACAGTCTTCCCGGTTCGTCGTCCCGGCCTTTGCCAGCCAGATCGCCTGTATCGAGGCCGGGTTGCAGAAGCCGGTGATGCAGGTGGGTAACCTGGAGGCAGCCCGCGACTTCACCGACGTGCGGGACATCGTGCAGGCGTATCACCTGGCTTATGCAGGGTGAGGCCGGAGACGTGTATAACCTGGCGTCGGGGCAGGCCTGGTCGGTGCAGGATGTGCTGGAGATGCTCTTGAGCTATTCCAGGGTGGAGATCCGCGTCGAGCAAGACCCGGCCCGCTGCCGGCCTGTGGATGCGCCGGTCGTCTACGGCAGCGCGGAAAAGTTCCGCCAGCGGACAGGCTGGGAGCCTCAGATTTCGTTCGAGCGTACGTTGCGGGACACGCTGGATTACTGGCGGACACAGGTGGAAGAGGGCAAGGCTGGGGTCAGAGACCGGCCATAGCCCGTGGTTCGAACAAATGAATGTATATGGAGGATTTATGCTCAGGGCATTGATCACCGGTATCACCGGCTTTGCCGGTAGTCACCTGGCCGAGTATCTCTTGATACGGGGTGACGTCGAGGTATATGGAGCCTGCCGCTGGCGCAGTCGGTTGGACAATCTATCTGACCTGGCCCGCCAGGGGCACCTCAACCTGCGCGGCGTGGACGCCGTGATCAGGAACGAGACAGAGTTGCGCGCGAGCGCTGACCCCCGAGCCGTCAACCTGCTGCAAGGAGACATGGCCGATCCATACCAGATGAAGGCGCTGGTCGAGGTGGTGAAACCTGACCGCATCTTTCACCTGGCAGCTCAAAGTTTCGTGCCCACATCGTGGAGCGCGCCGGCCGAGACGTTCAGCATCAACACAATCGGGCAGATCCACCTGTTCGAGGCCGTACGCATGACCGGCATTGACCCCTTGATCCAAATCGCAGGTTCCAGCGAAGAGTATGGCCTGGTCCATCCCGACGAAGTGCCTATCAAAGAGAGCAACCCTTTCCGCCCCCTCTCGCCCTACGCGGTGAGCAAGGTGGCCCAGGAATTGCTGGCGTACCAGTATCACCGGAGTTACGGGCTAAAGGTCGTGGTTACCCGCGGCTTCAATCACACCGGGCCACGCCACGGGCCGGCGCTCTCGTGTTCGAGCTTTGCCCGGCAGATCGCCGAGATCGAGGCAGAGCTGACGCCACCGGTGCTGTACGTCGGCGACTTGACGACCAAGCGGGACTGGGTGGACGTGCGCGACGTCGTGCGCGCCTACTGGTTGGCGCTGGAAAAGGGCGTGCCCGGCGAGGTCTACAACATCGGCAGCGGAGCCACGCGCACCATCCAGTCCATGCTCGACATGCTTCTCTCGTTGAGCCCGATGACTATCGAGGTGCGCCAGGAGCCATCCCGCTTGCGTCCTTCCGACGTGCCCATCCTGTGGGCCGACGATAGTAAATTCCGCGCGCAGACCGGTTGGGAGCCGCAGATTCCTTTCGAGCAGACGATGTGCGACCTGTTGGACTATTGGCGCGAGAGGGTGAACAGCTCAAAAGGACGAGTATGAGTAAACGAGCCGCTTTGATCACAGGTATCACAGGCCAGGACGGCTCTTACCTGGCCGAGTTTTTACTGGGGCAGGGGTACGAGGTCGTCGGCATGGTGCGGCGCACCAGCACGGTGAGTTTTGCCCGCATCCATCACATCCAGGACCGCATCACGCTCGTCTCCGGCGACTTGCTGGACCAGGGGTCGTTGATCAGTGTGCTCCGGGAATACCGGCCGGATGAGGTGTACAACCTGGCGGCTCAGTCCTTCGTCCCCACCTCGTGGGAGCAGCCGGTCTTCACTGGAGAGGTAACCGCGCTGGGAGTGACGCGCCTGCTGGAAGCGATCCGCACGGTCAATCCGAAGATTCGCTTCTATCAGGCCTCCAGCAGCGAGATGTTTGGCAAGGTGCGGGAGGTGCCTCAACATGAGAGCACCCCTTTCTACCCCCGTTCGCCTTACGGGGTGGCGAAGGTGTACGGCCACTGGATCACTGTCAACTACCGGGAATCCTACGACCTCTTTGCGGTCTCGGGCATTCTGTTCAACCACGAGAGTCCCCGCCGAGGGCTGGAGTTCGTCACCCGCAAGGTCACCTCTGGCGTGGCGAAGATCAAACTGGGATTGGCCAGCGAACTCCGCCTGGGGAACCTGGACTCCCGGCGGGATTGGGGCTACGCCGGCGATTACGTGCGGGCCATGTGGCTGATGCTCCAGCAGGACAGGCCCGACGACTACGTCGTGGGCACCGGTGAGACGCACGCGGTGCGGGAATTGTGTGAGCGCGCCTTCAGTTGCGTAGGGCTGGACTGGCAGGATTACGTTGTGCAGGATCCCCGCTTCATACGGCCGGCCGAGGTGGACCTGCTGGTGGCCGATCCCAGCAAGGCCCGCGAGGTGCTGGGGTGGAAGCCGAACGTCTCCTTCGGCGAACTAGTGCAGATGATGGTAGACAGCGACCTGAAATTGTTGAAGGAAGAGTACGGGTTGTAGGGCTACGTGTCGCCCTGAACGGAGTGAGGGGTCTCTGAACTGCGCGGGGAGATTCTTCGCTTTGCTCAGAATGACGATGGCGGAGCTCAGAATGACGATGGCGGAGCTCAGGAGGAAGGGACTTGGAGGCGACGATCCGTTTTGGTACCGATGGCTGGCGGGCACGTATCGCCGAGGATTACACTTTTGATAACGTGCGAAGATGTGCGCAGGGCTTTGCCAGTTACCTGATTGCCCATGACAAGGGGAGCGCCGACGTGGTGGTCGGCTACGACAAGCGCTTTGCCGCCGAGTACTTCGGCGCGGCCGCCGCCGAGGTGATGGCCGGCAACGGCTTCCGTGTCTGGCTAACAGACACCGCGACCCCCACACCGTTGATCGCCTATTCGATCGTGGAACGTGGGGCGGCAGGTGCGATCAACATCACCGCCAGCCACAATCCGCCCACGGACTGCGGCTTCAAAGTGCGCGATGAGCGCGGCGCGGCCGTCGCGCCGGAAGGCCTGACGGAGATCGAAGCGCTCATCCCGTCCATTGGCGAGGTCAGGCGGGTGCCATTGGAAGAGGCCCAGGCAAAAGGGCAGATAGTGGTGTGGGACCCGGCTCCGGTCTACCTGGCACACGTCGGAAAACTGGTGCAGATCGAGCTGCTCAAGCAGGCCGGGCTCACCATTCTAGTCGAACCGATGTGGGGCAATGGCATGGGCTGGTTCCCGCGTATCCTCGGCGGTGGCAAGACCAGAGTGGCTGAGATCCACAACGTGCGCAATCCGCTCTTTCCGGAGATGACGCGCCCTGAGCCGATTCCCCCCAACGTGGACGTCGGGTTGCGCAAGACGGTTGAACTGGGGGCCGACGTATGCCTGATCATGGACGGCGACGCCGACCGGATGGGCATTGGCGACGAACACGGGACGTTCATCAACCAGTTGCAGGTTTATGCGCTCCTGGCGTACTATCTGCTGGAAGTGCGCGGTGAGCGCGGGCCCATCGTCAAGACACTCTCGACGACCTCGATGCTGGAGAAACTGGGCCAGATGTACGGTGTGCCGGTTTACCAGACGGGCGTCGGCTTCAAGTACGTCGGTCCCAAGGTGTTGGAGACGAACGCGTTGATCGGCGGGGAGGAGAGCGGCGGCTACGCCTTCCGTGGCAGTGTCCCGGAGCGAGATGGTATCCTGGGCAACCTCTACTTCCTGGACTTGATGGTGCGGACGGGCAAGAGCCCTTCCCAACTGCTGGCCCACCTGTTCGAGAAACTGGGGGCTTCCTACTACTACGATCGGGTGGACACCCGCTTTCCGTCGGAGCACCGGCCGGAGGTAAAGGCGCGGCTGGATGCGGCCCGGCCGGAGAAGCTGGCGGGCTTGCGAGTGACCGACATCGTGACGCTGGACGGCTACAAGTACGTGCTGGAGGATGGGGGGTGGCTGCTGATTCGCTTCTCCGGCACCGAGCCGATCATCCGCGTCTACTGCGAGACGACGGACGAGGGCAAGGTCAAGCCGTTGTTGGATGAGGGGTTAAAACTGGCTGGGTTGGCTGAGTAGATTGCAGGTGCGTATCATGAGTGACTGGTGATTGTTGGTTGGGAGGTGAGCACATGTTTTCAGAAGTAAGGACAATGGAAGCACCGATAGCCAATGTGCTTGAGCGTCTGGACCGGCTGATGGCAGAAATGTCGGCCGTTCGGGAAGAACTGACTCGCCTGGAGCTGCCCCATATGCCTTCCATGCAGGTGGCCGAATGGGCACAGAAGGTGAATGCAGCGATCAATGATCCAACGCTGAGCCAGAAGGAACGGGAGGAGGTGGTAAAGAGCGTGCCTACACCGTTGCGTCACGCTGTTGCTGCGGAGTGCTATCGTGCCAATAAGAACGTCACTTTCGGTTGGGTGGCTGCTATCGCCGGAGTACTGGCTCTTGAAGTTCCCGATCTGCTGCACGCTCACGGGGTGGAACCAGAGTTTGCCTGAACAGGGGTGGCTTGTGACAACGTTGCTCGACACTAATATCCTGTCCGTCTTTGCCAAACTTGGTCGGCTTGAGTTGTTGTTTCAAGTATTGGGTGCACCACTTGTGATTTCCCCCAATGTTCAGCGTGAACTTCAGAGCGGATTGGCGCTCGGATATGAGAACCTCAGGCCAGCACTTGCACTGCTGGAGACTGGTCAATTACAGGCGATATCAATTGAGGCTGCAGAGCAAGGGCTTTTGGCCCGAGTTCCTTTTCCTCCTGATAAGGGGGAAGCGGATTCATTGGCATGGTGCATAGCCCACGCGGGCACATTTGTGACAAACGACGAGCGTGCTGCCCGGCGGGCGTCTGCCTTAGGCGTGCATGTTGTACGCCAACGGGATATCTTGCGGGCCTTGTGGGTGAAGGGCCTGCTCTCAATTGAGCAGGTGCGTGCGCTGATTGTTGAGATGGAAACCCGCGTGGGCATTATCTTGCCGGATCAGGATGGGATATTTGCCGATCCCTCTGATTGACTCGCATGCTCACCTGGACTTCCCGCAGTTCGACGGGGATCGTGAGGCGGTCATTGCCCGGGCGCGGGAGGCCGGGCTGGTGACTATCCTGAACGTAGGGGCGGACCTGGCCTCCAGCCGGGCGGCGGCGGCGTTGGCGGAGCAGTATGATTTCATCTACGCCGCAGTGGGCGTCCATCCCCACGACGCCAAGACGGTCACTCCGGTGGTGCTGGATGAACTACGCGCGCTGGCCGGTCACTCGAAGGTGGTCGCTGTCGGCGAGATCGGGCTGGACTATTATCGGGACCTTTCGCCGCGCCCGGTGCAGCGGCAGGCTTTCGCCGACCAACTGGCGTTGGCGGCGGAGTTGGCGCTGCCGGTCGTGATTCACAGCCGGGAGGCCTACGACGACGTGCTGGCGACGTTGCGGGGATGGAAAGGCACCGGTGTCATCCACTCCTACTCGGCCGGTTCTGAGCGGCTGGAGGAGGTGCTGGCGTTGGGGTTCTCCATCGGCATCTCCGGGCCGGTGACGTTCCGGCGGGCGCACCGCCTGCGGGCGTTGGCGGCAACGGCGCCACTGGAGCGGCTGCTGGTGGAGACCGATTGTCCGTACCTGACGCCGGCGCCGTACCGGGGCCGGCGCAACGAGCCGGCCTACGTGCGGTACGTCGTCGAAGCTGTGGCCCACGCTCGCGGGATGCCCGTGGGGGCAGCGGCACGGGCGACGGCGGACAATGCCCGCCGTCTTTTTGGTATTCCGTGACTGAGGGTGCGTTTGAAGAAGTGGCCCTTTATTAACCTGGTTCTTAATGACCTGGAGCGGGTAGAGGCGCTCCTGCGCGAGCACCCCCCCGAACAGTACGATGTCATCGGTATGGCGGTAGACCGCCTGGTCAGTGGGGGAGGAAAGCGGCTTCGGCCAACGTTGGTGCTTCTCTCTGCTCACCTGTGTGGGGCAGAATTGGAGCGGGCGGTCTTTGCGGCTGCGGCCGTGGAGATGCTCCACACGGCCACGCTGGTGCACGACGACCTGATTGACGGGTCGCTGACGCGCCGGGGGGTGGAGAC
>Ga0172366_10001922_pt1 | contig 16223 bp, 13 predicted proteins | sample LakKivSesite69cm_FD_114533 | JGI IMG/M metagenome (GOLD analysis project Ga0172366, IMG submission 114533) | Sediment microbial communities from Lake Kivu, Rwanda - Sediment site 69cm | ecosystem: Environmental > Aquatic > Freshwater > Lake > Sediment | place: Rwanda: Western Province, Lake... | reverse complement strand
GGGACGATGCCGAGATGGTAATGGCCGAGTGGATCAACGGGAAAGAATGGCCCCGGCCGGTTGGGCTTGTCCTCGTCGTCTAAAGTCACCACAGTGAGCTCTTTCGTGTGGGCATGGATGGAGGCCGCGACTCCCTCCAGGGCGAGGATGCGGGCATGGATATCGGTTTCCGAGGAGGCCTTGTAGTAACCGAAATCGGTCCCCTCGGGTGAGAGAAAGCAGATGTGGCTGGGATCGAGGTCGCCTTTCTGCGAACCCGTGGCCGTGATGACAATCCAGTCATTTCCCGCCTCATCCCGATGCCGGATAGCCATGTTGCCACTGTGGCTGTCTTGAATATCGCAAAGCAAAGACGCCCGGCCGACGGACTGAAAAAGGCGCAACACGTCCGCACTCGCTTTCCAGGTTTTTTTTCTCATGGAAATTCCCGCATTTTGAGACCGAGAGAATCAAGAAGCGAGGGAGTTGGAATGCCTTTCTCATCCCAGCCGCGAGCCCGGTAATAATCGTTCCTCATCTTGATACTGGCCGCTTCCGAGACGACCCGCTCCTCGCCCGCGACGAGAATCGGCTCCTGGCTGAACCTTGCGGGAAGCCAGTCGTCCGCCTCGGTCATTCCGGCGGCCAGGTTGAAAAGCCGCTCTACGGCGGCGATCCGGTTGGCGATCTCCTCAAGCCGGGCGGTTGAGAAGTCGGCCCCGGTGAGCCCACTCATCATCCGGGCCCACGGCTCGGTGGAAAAGGCATAGCCGGTGAACCGGCAGATACCCAGGCTGTCCTGAATAATGCCCAGGTTGTGCATATTGCGGATGGCGACGGGTGACTGCAGAAGACTGAACCGGGGGATCTCTTTGGGGCCGCTAAAAAAGGCCAGGGAAACGGCATATCCGCCTTTGAGATGACAGGCGCCGGTTGGAGAGGTCATGTACCCCAGCGCCTGAGTGAACGAGGCGCGGGGGTCATAAGCGGGGATTTCCTGCTTCTTAATCGTCATCGAGAACTCAGGGTGCCCCAGCGATTCGGCCAGCCGGTAGGAACCTTCGGCCAGGATGTCTCCAATGCCCTGCCGGAAGGCCACGCGCCGAGCGATTTCTTCCAGAACTTCGCTCCGGCCGAAGCGGAGCTCCAATCCATCCGTATCCCCAGAAGTGAGAAGGCCGACCTCAAAAAGCTCCATGGCGCAGGCCAGCGTGCCGCCGAATGAAATCGTGTCCATCCCCAGCTCGTTGCAGAGATAGTTCACCCGGGTGATCGCCTCGAGGTCATAAATATCGCAATCCGGGCCGATCATGACCAGGGTCTCGTACTCGGGGCCTTCTCCCGTCTTATCGCCGACCCGGGTGTGGCGCTGGCAGGCCATCGGACATAGGGTGCAGCCCGCCGCCCTCTCGAGAAGCGTCTTGGCCAGTGTCTCGCCCGAAACTCTCTCGACATCCTCGTCCCGATGCCGGGTGTCTTTGAAATTTCGATGCGGAAGCATGTTGATCAGATTGATGAGCTCCAATAGGCCTGCTGTTCCCAACTCACGGAGAAGGCGCTTGGTGGCGGGTGCCTGTTTCAGAAGGTAGAAGCTCTGTTCCCTCCCAGATTCGAACCTCGCCCTGTCCTTGATCCGAATCTTCTTGTCTCCGCTCACCCGGATGGCTTTCAAGTTCTTGCTCCCCCAGACGGCACCCGCCCCCCCGCGGCCGTATGCCCTGTTGCGGTCGTTCATGACTGCGGCGAACCGGACCAAGTTCTCCCCCGCTGGACCGATGCAGAGGACGCGCGAGCGCCCGTCCGAGACATCAGCCAATAACTCTTCCGTTGTCTCGTGAACATCCTTTCCCCAAACCTGCCCAGCCGGAAGAATTTCCGCTCTCTCTGGCCGGATATCAATGAGCACGGGAGAAGCGGCTTTGCCTCGGACGACCAGCGCGTCATAGCCGGTCGATTTGAAGGCCGCAGCCCATGTTCCGCCGCAGTTGGAACTGCCGAGGCCTCCGCTCAGGGCCGACTTAAACACCATATGCCCGCGGCCGGCCGTGGGCGCACTTGTCCCAATGAGAGGGGCCGCTGCGATCACGATGATATTATCCGAGCTGAGTGCATCGCAACTCGGGTTAACAAGGTCATAAATGAGGCGCGCTCCCAGGCCGCGGCCGCCGATATAGTCCCTGACAAGATCAGACTCTAAGGGGCGCTCGGTTATCCTGCCGCTCGCGAGGTCGATATCCAGTATTTTCCCGTGAACGCCCCAGGATGGCTCACTTATCGCCAAGCGCGCTCCTTCGACTCGAGCGGGAGAATATCAAATCCGCACAGCCCTGGCAAGAATAGGGACAGGCCTAACCGCCGCCCATTAACGGAAAGACGGCGATGATGTCCCCATCGCGGATCAGGCCTTCCAGCCCACCCGGTCCATGGGCCGGCATCCCATTCCTCATGATCACAATATGAGGGTGGAGGGTATCGGCGGCGGAAAAGAGATGCTTCCTTTTTTCCTCCGAATCGCTCAGCTTTCGGAGGAGGTCGATCGTCCGGAGACCGGCGGGAAGATCGATTTCCATTTCGCGGCGGCCGAAAAGCTCGCGGAAGGGACCGAACAACTTGACCTTGACTCGGATCATGATGTCGACAGCCTATTGAGGAGAGCGTGAAGGAGGTCTTTGGCTCCAAAACTATAGATTTCGATCTCGCGATCGCCCAGTTTTCTTCGCAAGTCACTCACTAAGCACTTTCGGACGACCAGAAGACAGTTCAATAAAGGCCTAAGAAGGACCTCGGACATGGCCGGCCAGACCCCCTTTCCGGACAGTTCCGCCGGCCCGACCTCATCAACGATGAGCCATTCTCCGCGCTTGGAACCGAGAATGGCGGCTTTCGCAGCCTCAAGACCTGGAGGGAGGAAAAAATATGGCCCGACCTTCTGCCATCCGGACTCGCCCTCTCTGCGAAGAAAGGGAATCGACCAACCCTTTTGGATATCAAAAAGGTCATAACCTGAAATTTCACCTTCAATCACGACCGCGGGACTTAGATATCCGCAGACAGGGGCATCCCGCGCCTTGAGCCTGGACAAGAGATTCTGGAGAAAGGTCGTCTTTCCGGAGTGGACCGGACCCGAGAGGACAAGAATCATCAACTTTTAGCGGACGATCACCTGCGATTCCCGAGAAGTGAAGCTGATCGGCTGGCCGGTCAGGCTGTTGGCCGAAACCGAGGTCACCGCGATGCGGCTCTCCCCGGGTCCCGCGGCCTCAAAGACCAAAATTGCCAAGTTGCCTCCGCCCCGGATGCCCTGGCTGAGCTGAGGGCTGGAGAAACCGATCGTGCAGCTTCCCTCAGCGATGTTCTTCAAGAAAGGAATCTTGGTGCCGGCCATCCGGATAAGCCCTCCCTCGATGACATCCTTAAGCCTCGTGACCTGAGGGTTGAAGCTCAGGCTGAGCGCCATGTTGCCAATTTCCTGCTGGCTCCGAACGTTGACGCTGATCCGGAATTCCCTCCCCCGGGGGACTTCGAAATTGGAAGGGTCGAGGGACACCTCGCTTTCCCCTGGCGCTTCCTCCTCTTCCTCGAATTCCTCAAGCCCAGCCGTGATCTCTCGCTCTCCAGTTATATCCATCTCTTCTTCCTCCGGCTCGAACTCTTGGGGACGACCGGCCTGGCCGCTCGAGGAGATGCCTTCGAGCTGGATCCAGAGGGGCTTGTCATCTTCGGCCGACCGCGGCAAGGACCGGATGATATAGGGCGTCACGGTCAAAATGAGATCGGATTGGTCAATCCTCTGCTCGGTCGAGCCAAACAGGTTGCGGAGAATGGGAATGGAAGCCAGGCCAGCGATCCCGCGCAGGGACTTGCGTTCTTCATCCCGGAGAAGACCGGCCAGGAGGTTGGTTTCGCCATCTTTGAGCCGGATGACATTCTTGATCTCACGGGTGGCGATAATCGGGATGTCGGCGTATCCACTGCCAGTGATGGCCGTGATTTTCACTTCGATCTCCAAGGTGATCTCTTTCTCCAGGTGGATCTTGGGCTTGAGCTTGATTTCCAGGCCCACGTCCTGGTAAGTGAACGAAGTGATCGGCTGCTGGCTGACGCCGCCGGCGGCGATCGGCGTGAATGTCGTCAGCGGGATCGGGACTTTCTGCCCGACCAGCGATTTCATCTCTTCATCCCCCACGCCGCGCAACCGAGGCTGGGCCAGGACCTTGGTGTTGGCATCCGAGTGGAGGAAGTTGATGAGAGCGCTCGGGAGAGAGATCTGGTAACTGCTGTTTTTCCCCAGGTTGAGCTCGCCGAGGTTGTACCAACCCTCATCCTCAGACGCGCCCGGACCGGCATAGCGCAGACCGACCAGAGCATTGTCCAGGTCGACGCCAATCTCCCGCAACTTCTGGCGGGAGACCTCCATGATTTCGAGGTCAATGATGACTTCGCCCCGGGGTTTATCCCACCTCCGGATGAGTTCCGCAGCCAAGTTGATGTTCGCCGGCGTGTCGCGAATGGTCACCGTGTTGAGGCTCTTGTCCACGAAGATATTGGGGGCCCGGATCTGCGACCGAAGCATCTGCTGGAGGGCGGCAAAGATGTCCTGGGCGCTGATGTTCGAAAGATAGAATACCTTGATGGCATTTTGTTCGTATTGGATGCGCTTGACCGGCTGATCCGGAACGATGATCAATGTCTTTTCGTCGATCACCCGGTAAAAGTTCTTGCTGGCCAGGCAAAGGTAGCTGACGGCTTCTTCAAATTGTCGCCCGGCGATATCAATGGTTAGGGGGATGTCTTTGAAGAGCTCATCAAAGATGATGTTCACCTGGGCATGCTTGCCCAAAGCCTGGAAGATCGAGCGCAGACTGGCTTCGGTGAACTTGAGCTCGATCTTGTCCTTCGCCACCTTGAGCTTGACCGGGTACTCGAGGACCTCGGGCTCGGGCTTTTCCAAAACAGGTGGCCCCTGGGTGACCCGGCGGATCTCCTCGAACAGGGCTCTGTTTTGAGGATCATAGGACAACGCCTTTTCATATTCTTTGAGCGCTTCCTCCTTTTGGCCCTGGGCCACCAGGTTCCGGGCTTCCCGAAGATGGATCAAGCTGGCTGTCAGCCGCACCCGAGCCAGGGCCATCTTGTAGGCATATTCGTTGGGCTTCTCGACGATGGCTTTCTCGTAATAGTTGATCGCCCGGTCCCAGTCCTTGTTGATCTCCGCCTCGTTGCCGAGCCTGAAGTAGTGCGGACCGAAGGTCGCACAGCCTCCGAGCGATAGGGCGATCATCACCAAAGCCCAAGCGTGCTTTCTCATCCTCATTCTCCTTCCAAGGAAAATGTCCTTGTGGAAGAGTCCGGCAAGAGGACCTCGACCTGTTCGCGAGTGACTCGGCCGATCCGAATGCCCTCGCCTACGACATCGCCTTCCGAAACGGCGATGGCCCGACCTTCAAAGATGATTAGGGCGACCAGCCGGTGCGGGGAGCTGATGAACCCAATATAACGGAGGTTCACCGACATGATCGGCGGTGCCTCGACGGCTTGTTCCTCCCCTTCCGGGTTGTCCGCCCCGACATTAAGCGGCGGCACCGGTCCTATCCGCTGGCCGGTATCCCCAGGACGTCCGGCTGCCGGCCGGGGGGCAAATATATTCCTTTTCGGAGGAGCGGCTTCCTGCAGCTTGAGCTGAAGGAGATCTTTCCGAACGAGGCTTTTCATTTCCTTGGCGCCGGCCGGCTGCAGCTCCGCTGGGGTCTTGTCCCGGGCCGCAAAGAGCCCGATGCTCAGGAAGAAGATAACCGCTGCAACCGCTTTTCTAATCACTCGCATAGTAAGCCGCCAGTGTGATCCTCAGCTCAAGAATGCTCCCGTCTGCTCCGACTTTCAGGAAGTCGATCTTCTCGAGGAGCAGGAACTTGGGGAATTTCTCTAAGGCCTGGAGAAACCTCCTCAGCACAGCGTACGATCCGATCAGGGTGAAGGTCACATTGATCTTCCCGATCCTCTCTTTATCCACGCTCACATAGTGATACCGGAAAGAACGGGTGCTGACTCCGGCTTCAGAAAAGACTGTCTGCAGGTCGAGGCGGAGTGGGCTGATATCGCCGCTGCCGGGGTAGAAGAATTTTTCCTTCAGGTCTTTGATATCTTGACCCGCTTCCTGCCATTTCGCCCACTGGGCGGCACTCTCCGCAAGCTTAGCTTCAGCGGAGGCCGCCAGCTTTTCTCTCGCCCGAAGGGTTTCGAGAGACAGTTGGTAGCTGCGTCGCTTCCCCAATGAAAATAAAACGAGCCCGAACACGGCGACAAGGACAAGGAGGCAGAGCAACCGGAGCTGCCTTCTTTCCTTCTCGTTGAGCGCGCTAAATAACCCGTTCATAGATCACCGAGATATCCGAGGTCAGTTGTCCGCGATCATTCCTCTCTTCAGTCTCCACCCGCGGCTGGCTGAACTTCAGGCTCTGGAGTTTGTTGATCAAGGCCAGGAGGTCATCCAGGTTTTGAGAAACAACCCGAATGCGGAATTGAATCCGGGTGTCACCCACATGCATCGGGGTCAGCGAAAGGACATAGCTTGAGTCCGGCAAGGCCTCTTCCAGCTTGGACAGGAAATCCGTCCAGGACAAACTTTTTCTCAGGATGATGCTGTTGACCGATTCGATGAAGCCCTGGTCTTTCCTGGCGGCTTCCTGAAGGCGGGTTCCCAGGCGTTTCTGTTCGGACTGGGCGGCTTTGAGGGACTCATCGGCCCTCCTAAGGTCGGCCTGGACGCGATTGACCTTCAGGGTGGATTGAAAAAAAAGGAAAGTCGCCAGGAGCGTGACCGCCAGAAACAAAAGCCCCAGAAAGCCTCCAAGGAGAAAGAAAAGGCGGCGGTTGCGCAATGGTCTCGTCGCCAGATTCAGGTTGAGTCTGTGCGTCCTTTTCATGGCCTCACACGCGTCTTGTTTCTCCAGGGGACCTGGCCGGCCAGGGGCGCGAGGAAAGCGCCAAGGTCGGGGTCGAGACCGCACTCCGGCGGAAACTCGATTTTCCGAGACTCCATCCGGAGCTCGGTCCTCAACCTGTCCAAAATATCCTCTCGTCCTTCTCTCAATCCCGACCGGAAATAGAAAGAACGGACCTCCCGCTTCTCCCGGTCTTCGATGAAATGGACCGTGTTTTCGATTTCTTTCACCATGGCCTCGACCTTTTGAGAGGAGCGGAGCTCGCCGGGGACACCGGCGGAGAAGGTTTTGAGGCGGAAGAGAGCTGGCTCAGATTGAGTGACCGCGAAAAGGCCCAGCGAATCCTCCTCGATATTGGCCACGAGAAGGTCCTCTTCTTTTTCCCAATCCAGGAGGTTAAGAAGACTGATTGTTGGGGAAGCGACGACGCCGACATCGAGCCCAAAAGCGGCCAGCCAACCCTCATATTCTCTGAGGACCGGCCTGCGGGCCAGCGCGGCCACGACCCGGACCGAAGAACCGGAGGACACCATTTCGTAGGAAAGGCGAACGTCTTCGGGGAGGACAGCCATCTGCTTCTTGATCCGCCAGAGAATGATTTTTTCCCGTTCGCTCTCGATTGTGGGCAGGGAATCAAACGACAGGACAAATAGCCTCAGGCAGGCCTCCGGCACCAGACAGGCAATTTTCTTGCCCGGCACCTGAAGCTCACGCAAGCTCTCTTTTAAAACCGCCGACAAAGCCGCTGAGTCCTTGATGTTACTGCGGTCAAAGTGCGGCTCGAGAACTCCGTCGGGGAGCCCCAAGACACTGTGGCGCTTCACCCGACAATCTTTGAGGTCGATGTGAATGCCGCTCACATAAGAGGAGGAGACCTGGAGGATGACCGATGGGCATAAGGGAGCCGTGAAAAATTCCAAGATTTTCCTCAGGTTGCCCGCCATTCTTTTATTCGACGAAGGTCACCTTGTTCAACTCCCGGAGGCTCGTGATTCCCTTGAGGACTTTCTCCATCCCGACCTCCCGGAGGAAGACGATCCCCTCTTCTTTGGCTCTTTTCTTGACTTCGGAGAGCGGCTTGCGGGCTAGGATCATCTCCCGGATGACATCGGACAGTTCAAGCAGCTCGGCGATGGCCGTCCGACCCTGGTATCCCGTCTGGCCGCATTCCGCGCACCCCCGGGCTTCGTAAAATTCCCGGTCGCCGTACTTCTCGGGGGAGAGACCCGACTCGATAAGCTGTTCGGGCCGGTACCGGACCGCCTGCTTGCACTTTGGGCACAGCACCCTCACCAGGCGCTGAGCCAGGATGCAATTCAGGGCCGAGATGAAGCTGTACGGATCAACCTGCATGTGCAGGAAGCGACCGATGACGTCGAATACGTTATTGGCATGAACGGTTGTGAACACCAGATGACCGGTCAGGGCGGACTGGATGGCGATCTGGGCGGTTTCCGGGTCCCGAATCTCCCCCACCATAATCTTGTCGGGGTCGTGCCGGAGGATCGAGCGCAGGCCGCGGGCAAAGGTGAGACCCTTTTTCTCATTGACGGGAATCTGAGTGATGCCGTCGATCTGGTACTCGACCGGGTCCTCGATGGTGACGATCTTGTCCTCGGGCGTCTTGATCTCGGTCAGGGCGGCGTAGAGAGTTGTGGTTTTGCCACTTCCAGTGGGACCGGTGACCAGGATCATCCCATACGGCTGGGTGATATACCGGCGGAACTTCCTGAGAAGACTGTCCGAGAAACCGAGCAGCTCGAGCTTCAGCTCAGAGATGGCCTGGGTGATCATCTCCTTGTCCAGAATGCGGATCACCGCGTCCTCGCCGTAGATGCTGGGCATGATGGAAACGCGGAAGTCAATGGTCTTGTCCTTAATCTTGAGCCGGAACCTCCCGTCCTGCGGAACCCGCCGCTCGGCGATGTCCAGGTCGGACATCACCTTGACTCGGGAGATGATGGGGGACTGGAATTTCTTACTGATCGGCTCCATGGCCTCGCTCAGGACGCCGTCAATTCGGTACTTAATCCGCACGCCGTCGTCGCGGGATTCGATGTGGACATCGCTGGCCCTCTTTTGGACCGCGGTGAAGATGATCGTATTGACGAGCTTAATGATCGACCCGTCCTGGCCGGCCAGCTTTTCCAGGGAGATGACCTCTTCCCCCTCGCCGCTTTCCTTCTCCACCACCTGGACGATATACCCTTCGGTTGCATCCTTCAGGACTTGGAGGGCGGTCTCGCTTTTGCGCAGAGCCTCCTGGATCGCTCGTTTGGAGGCGGCAAATACTTGGACTTTTTTCCCGAGAAAGGATTCGATTGCATCGATCGTGGCGATGTCCGAGGGGTCGGCAATGGCAATTTTGACCAGATCGCCATTGTCCTCGAGAGGAATAAAGTTGGCCCGGTACAAAAAATCCGGGGGGAAGGATTGGACAAGCTCCCGCTTGACCGAATGGGTGGAAAGGTCGATAAAGGGAACTCGATAGCGCTCCGCGACCCTCTGAATTTCTACTTCTTCGGAAGGGCCGCTCTTTTTGGGTGTCTCTTTATTCATCGTTTTATCTCTGGATTTGAATGATGTTAAAAATCGGAAGGTAAACGGCCAGAAGCATCAAGGCGACCAGGATTCCCATAAAGATAATAATCACCGGCTCAATGAGGGACACGAAGGTATCGATCTTAGTTTGGATCCTCTGATCATAAACATCCGCGACTTCTTTCAGCATGCCGTGGAGGTTGGCAGAATTCTCTCCAATGCGGATCATGTCTGTGGCCAAGGGAGGAAAAAACCCGGTCCTTCCGAGAGAGTCGGATAGGCTACCGCCGTTGCGGATGTCGTCCGGGACGTGGTCGGTTCGCTTCATCAGGTACTTGTTCGGAATGGCCTGGCAGGCAATCGGCAGCCCGGGCAGGAGCGTGATTCCTGCCTCCAGAAGTAAGTGGAGTGTCCGGCTGAAAAGGGAAACCGCCGATTCCTGGCGGATCCGGCGGAAGTAGGGGATGTTGAGCTTGAGCTTCTCCAAGGCCAGGGAAACTTTCTCCTTTTTCTTGAGCCGGAAGATGATTATCGCGAGTATAACCAGGACACCGAGTATGAGGGGAGTCGCGGCGCGAAGGCCGGCGGCAAAGGCGATAAGAACCCGAGTGATTCCGGGGAGCTGGGCCCCGAAGTCGGCATAGAATCCGACAAAGCGCGGCATGATGAAGTTGACCAAGATCCCCAACAGGACAAATGCAAATACGATCAAGACGGTAGGATAAAGAAGAGCCGACCTGATCCGCGTCTTGGTCAGGGCGATGACTTTGGCATAATCGAGGTATCGGCCGATCGTCCCCGGCAGGTTTCCGCTCTGCTCGCCCGCCATCAGGGCCGCAATATAAACCTTGGTGAAATCTTTCTCGAAGGGAGAAAAGGCTTCAGAAAGAGCCTTGCCGCTCCGGACCCCGGCCTCGATTTTCTGAAGAAGCTCCTTGAGGTGGACGTTTTTGGTGCGGCCAGCGATTAGCTCCAGGCTCTTGAGGATGGGATATCCCGCCCGTAGGAGCGCCACGAGCTCCTGGTTGAACATGATGAAGTCCTTATCTTTAATCTTCTTTTCAAAGGGCAGGGACGGCGCGGGCCTTCTCTTCCAATCCTTCCGAACGGAGAGAACACAAAACCCCTCTCCCTCGAAGTGCTTGCGGCACTCTTCAGCCGAGGAGGCGAGGAACGACAGGGCGAGAAAGCGGCCGTCTTCCGTGGCTAAACGGCACAGAAAATAGGGCATTTCTCTGTCAGACGAGCTCCGTCTATTTTCAATAAGATACGTTCATCTTAGGTGATCACTCTCCTTTTGTCAATGAACTCCGGGAGAGGGAACGCCCTTCCGAATACATACCCACCCCCCTGATTTAGTCTCGCCTGGCCGGCTAAAGTTGACAAAAAATGACGAAAGCACTATTTTTTAGAAGATGAAAGTGCAGCTTCCGAAAGGGGCAGGACTGGCGATTCTGATTTTGCTTCTGGGCACGTCTCCGAGCTGGCAAAAAACCTCACGTTCATCACCCGCCTCGTCTGACGGCAGTCTCCCTCCCCAGGAATATCCGGCCCAGAAGCCGAAGAGCGATTATATGAGCCAAATTTTGGGAAGAAACACAAAGCCACTCGGCCTCAAGGAGGATCTGGCCGTAAGGAGGCTGCTTCGGCAGCCAGCCATTCGATGGGCCATCCGCGCCGGCCACAAACATATTCTCAATTGAAATGCATCGACCAATTTTTTTTGCGGGCTTGATTCAATTTTTTGAATTCCCTGTCGATGAATAAAAAAAGCCTCCTCGCCCTCTTAATCGTTGCGGTCCTTCTCGCCTTTGGAGGACTCAACATTTATCGCAAGATCACCTGGACCGAGCCCACCGACGGGGTCATCTGGAAAGAAAAGTCCGGTCGGCTTGTCGCTGACCAGGTCGCCGCTAACAGCCCCGCCTATTTGGCCGGGATTAAGAAGGGGGATATCCTTTATTCGATTAACGATCTCCCGGTCGAAAACCGGATTGATGTCGCCAAAAGTCTCTGGGTGGCCGTCGAAGCCGGGAGGCCGGTCAAATACCAAATCGGACGTCCCGCCGAAATCCTCTCGCCGTCCCCATTTTTTCTCAGCCAAAAAAGGACGAACCTGCTTTATTATTATATGGCTCTCATCGGTCTGACCACCCTGGCCATCGCCGTCATTGTTTTTTTCAACTCTCGACGCAGTTTCGCCATGCCCTATGTCTCATTCTATCTTCTCTGCCTCATCTTTTTCTCCTTCTATGTCTTTTCTCCCACCGGACAGTTTGACCCCCTCGACAACATTTTCTATTGGCTCGACAAAATCTCCATCCTCTTCTTCCCCTCGCTTCTCGTCCATTTCTTTCTCATTTTTCCCCAGAGAAAAAGGACCCTCAAACAAAGGCCATACTTGGCCTCCCTCCTTTATCTGCCCGGCCTCATCCTCTTGCTGGTGACCCTGGTCTTGCACTCGCCCCTGGCGACCGACTGGGATAACGGGCTCGTCGCATCTGTCTATGGGACCCTCGAAAGAGGGGAGATTTTCCTTTTCGCCCTGTATTCATTCATTGCGCTCGTAAGCATCTTTCACAGTCTCCGCCATCCGCCCAGCCCATTGGTCAGGCGGCAACTGCGCTGGATTCTCTCCGGATTGGGAATCGGAGTCTGTCCCTTTGTTGTCTTCTATGCCCTCCCCTTCTGTTTCGGTCGGAATCCCTCCCCGTATGCCGAATTGACCATTCTGCTTCAGGCTCTCATTCCGCTGACCTTTGCCTACTCGGTATCCCGCTACCGACTCATGGATTTCGAGGTGCTGCTCAAGAAGGCCGCCACACTGATTTTTTCCTATTTCGTCCTGGCCTGCGTGTACATTGTCCTCAGCTCCCAAACCCGGGTCTTTTCCGAAAACCGACTCAATGTGCTTGTCCTGGGCATATTGGCCATGATCCTGGGAGCGACTCTCTTCACTCCACTCAAGAAGCTGATCAGCTCGGTTTTTGACCGATTTTTTTACAGGCGCTCCTATAAGTATCGCCAAACTCTGCTGATCATCAGCAAGGAGCTCAGCCGCGAGAGGAGCCTCGAGAAACTCTCCCGTTCACTTCTCGAACTCATCAGCCAGGCCCTCTCTTTGAAGAGCTTGGGCCTTCTCCTCCCAGAGAAGGCTGACAGCCGCACTTTCCAACTGACGAGTTTCAAGGGAGAAGTCCCCCCCGGACGCCGGACGATCACCTTTGAGACCGGGCTCTATAACCTCCTCAGAGAGAAGGAATACATCGCCTTAGATTCGCCGGCCGAAAGGCGGAATCTCCACAAGATTAGCGAGGAGCTTGTGGCCATGGGCCTGATGCACTTCCTTCCGCTCCGGGTGGAAAAGAATTTTATCGGCTGCCTGGGCATGGGAAAAAAGCTCGACAACACGTTCCTCAGCCGGGAGGATTGGGATCTCCTGACAACGATCTCCTCCCCCGTTGCCCTAGCCATTGAGAACGCATCCCTTTACGAGCAGGCGAGCGTCCGAGCGGTCGAGCTCGAGAGACTTAAAGATTATAGCGAAAATATTATTGAGAGCCTGACCGTCGGTGTCGCCGTCCTTGATCCTCAGGGGCAGATCATCGGCTGGAACCGCGTGCTGGAGGGCATCTTTTCCTTGAGCAAAACGCAGGTGATGGGCCAGACGCTCAAGGAGGTCTTGGGCCCCAAAAATTTCCTGGCGCTCTTCCCCACCGACACACAGCAGGACTTCCGCCTTCTCAGCGAGATCACCCTGGAACTCAAAGGGGGAGACAAGAAGACCTTTGACATCGCCAAAACACCCCTGTTTGACAACCGGATGATTCCCTACGGAACAATCATCGTCTTCGAGGACATCACCGAAAAAATCCGGCTCCAGCAGCGGCTCGTGACCTCGGAAAAGCTGGCTTCGATCGGGCTCCTTTCTGCCGGAGTCGCCCACGAGATCAACACGCCGCTAACGGGAATCTCCAGCTATGTCCAAATGCTTCAAAAAAGGCTCACCGACTCTCATTACACCCAGATCCTGGAGAAGATCGAGGTCCAGACCGAGCGAGTCTCCCGGATCGTCAAGAACCTGCTCAACTTCGCCCGCAATCCGTCGGAGTCCGCTTTTCACAAAGTGTCCGTTACCGAGAGCCTGAAAGAGATCATTTCCCTTATTGAATACAAACTCAAAGCGATGAGCATCAAGCTGGAGATGGACCTGGCCCCGGTCAAGCTGGTCTGGGCTCAGGGTGAGCGCCTGCAGCAAGTCTTCATCAACATCATTCTCAATGCCCTCGACGCAATGCCCAAGGGAGGAACCCTCCGAATCCAAACCCGTCAACAAGGCCAGGAGGTCGTCATTACGATTGCCGATACGGGAACGGGAATTGAACCCCGGCATTTGCCTCACATATTTGACCCGTTTTTCACGACCAAAGGCATCGGTAAGGGAACGGGACTTGGGCTGTCCATCGCCTATGCGATTATCAAGGAACATGAGGGCCACATCTCTGTAGAGAGCGAGGTGGGCAAGGGAAGCGGCTTTACCATCACGATCCCGGCCGACCTCGACCAAAGAAAATCGGGGCAAAAAGCCTCTGATATGCGGAACTGAAAATGGTCGAAAACAAGGGCACAATCCACGTCATCGACGATGAACCGATCATCCACGAAATCCTCAGCCAGCTCCTGACCTCAGAGGGCTATGAGGTCATCCTCTCCTCCTCTGGAGAAGAAGCGCTGGAGAAACATGCGAGCCAATTTTTCGACGTCACTCTTCTCGACCTGTTGATGCCCGGCCTGGACGGCATCGAAGTCCTCAAGGGGATTAAAAAAATCGACCCTCAGGCCGTCGTCATCATCATCACGGCCTACGCCTCCGTCGAGTCGGCCATCGCCGCCATGAAAATGGGGGCCTACGATTATGTTGCCAAGCCGTTCAAACATGACGAGCTGCTGCTCACCATCGAACGCGCCCGCCAGCACAAGAGTCTCCAGGACGAGAACATCCGCCTCAAGGATGAGCTCAGCCGGAAATATGGCTTCGATAATCTCATCGGCCAGAGCCAAGCGATGCAAAAGGTTTTCGACCTGATCCGGGCCACGGCCCCGACGCGCTCGACGATCCTCATCCAGGGAGAGAGCGGCACGGGCAAAGAGCTGGTCGCGCGGGCCATTCACCAGAACAGCGATCGCCGTCACTTCCCCTTCGTCGTTGTCAACAGCGGGAGCCTCCCTCCCGACCTTCTGGAGAGCCATCTCTTTGGCCACGTTAAGGGAGCTTTCACCGGGGCGGTGAGCCAGAAGAGCGGGCTATTCGAGACAGCCGACCGGGGAAGCATCTTCTTTGACGAAATCTCCGCTATCGGACTCGAGACCCAGGCCAAGCTTTTGCGGGTTATGCAGGATAAGGAATTCATGAGGCTCGGCGGGACGAAGACGATCCGGGTGGACGCCCGGATCATTGCCGCAACCAACACCGACCTGGAGGAACTCATCCGCAGAAAGGCTTTTCGCCAGGACCTCTTCTATCGGCTCAATGTCATCAAGGTCGAACTCCCCCCATTGCGGGAAAGGAAGGACGATATCCCTCTGCTGGTGAAGCACTTCATCGACATCTACAGCCGCGAGAACAACAAGGAGATCGAAGGCATCACCAATGACGTCATGGAAATCCTGGAGGCTTATGACTGGCCGGGCAACGTCCGAGAGCTCGAAAACCTCATCGAAAGGGCGATCGTCCTGACCAAATCCAAGCTCATTACCCGGAGCGCTCTGCCGCCCTTTCTCCTCGGCGGACCGCCCGGAGAGGCGGAGGCCGGAAATGAAGAAGTGGGCCTGCAGAACTTTCGGGAACAGACGCGGGAGTTCCAAAAAAAGATCATCATCAACGCGCTCCGACGGGCCAAGGGGGTTCAGAAGCGGGCCGCCTGCTCGCTCGGCCTCAAGGCAACGACTCTCAACGAGATGATCAAGAGACTGGACATCGACCTGGATCGCCTCAGCTGACTGGTCCGGCTCCCGTTTTTCTCGCTCTTTTGAGGATTCCCCAAATCCGGGGAGCCGGGCCTAACCTTTTTGCCAAAGAAACTTTCCGGGCACGGCTTTGTCGGGGTTGAGTTCAAGCCGGTGAGGAAGAGTCTGGAGTTCGAGCACAAACTCTTCCTGCTTCTTTTCGACAATGAGCTTCTCGCGCCGGCGGACGCCGGTTTCGTCCTCCCAGGAAACCCACAGAGGAAAAGCGAAACTCTCGTTGAGCTGGCTGAGACGAATCTTCAGGGTGACGCTGGCCCGGCCTTTTTCAACCGTGTAGTGCGCGCGGACGTTCGGGAGCAGGTAGGAATCGAACCACAGCCGGAAAAAGGCCTGCAGGTCTCGGCCCGAGACCGTTTCCATCACCCTTTTGAAGTGGCCCGTGGCTGCGGCCGAGAACTTGCGCTCGGCGAAGAACTCTTTTAGCCCGGAGAAAAATACGTCATCGCCCAACAGGTCGCGGAGCATATCAAGGACGACAGACGTTTTGTTGTAGACAATGGCCTGATAAGCCTCGTAGTCGGTAAAACTCAGTCGGGACCCCATGGTGATGGGTCCCCAATGGGATTTTTTCTCCGTCCATTGGGAAAACTTCTTCAGGATGCTGGCTCCGGCTTCATCCCCATATTTCGACCGGAGGTAGAGCAAGGAGGCGTACTGGGACAGCCCCTCGCTCAGCCACTGGTCCTTGTATCTGGCCCAGCTTACGCCCTGCCCCCACCACTGGTGGGCGATCTC
>Ga0172366_10001920_pt1 | contig 16229 bp, 14 predicted proteins | sample LakKivSesite69cm_FD_114533 | JGI IMG/M metagenome (GOLD analysis project Ga0172366, IMG submission 114533) | Sediment microbial communities from Lake Kivu, Rwanda - Sediment site 69cm | ecosystem: Environmental > Aquatic > Freshwater > Lake > Sediment | place: Rwanda: Western Province, Lake... | reverse complement strand
TCGTTAAAGGGATAAAAGATAGGAATTGGGATAGATTATTATCGCGTATTGTGTGAAGAAAATTAGGATTTAGAGGTATGGGCTCGATTCATCGAGTCCGCTAAAAAAGTTACCAGAATTCTCGGGTCGGATAAATCCGACCCCTACAGGAAATAAAGAAACTATTAAAATACTATACTCCGACAAAATTGTTAATGATTATTTTAAGGTATAGGAATTTCAATAATTCCTATACCTTAAATAAGAAAGATAATTCATGATGAAGAATATTAAAGACAAGATATTCAAGGGTGCAATAAATATTGAGGGGAGAGTTAATTAAGGGGTTTTCAAGGGGGAAGAATTTCCCCTTGAATATCTTGCTAATTGCTTAGTTAGATAATTTATTTTAAACTGGCTAACCGGGTAACTGGGTAACTAAGTTATTTTGTATTTAAAACTAACGACTAACGACTATTCACTAGCGACTAAATTAGTTGGTCAATTGGTAAATGGGTGAATCGGTTAATCGGAGAATTATTTTTTGAAAAATCTTGACAAATTAATTATATGGTGATATCTTATTTAGGGAATTTAGCACTCTCAAGGTGAGAGTGCTAAATGGGGTAAAAAAAATGGAATTAAATGAAAGAATGAAAACAATATTAACTGCAATGGTACATAGGTATATTACGGCTGCTGAACCGGTTAGTTCAAGTATAATTGCTAAAAAATATAATTTAAATTTAAGCACTGCTACCATACGTCATGATATGAATTTGTTGGAAAAATATGATTACTTATGGCAACCTCACACCTCTTCAGGTAGAATCCCTACTGATAGAGGTTATAGGTTTTATGTAGATAATTTAATGAAAAAGAGTTATTTAAAAGAAAACGAAAAGAAGCAAATTATCCAAATTTATCAAAAAAGTAAAGAGTTTGAAGAAACAATGAAAATAACTTCGCAATTATTATCAAAATTAACTAATAATATAGGAGTTGTATTGGGGCCACATATTTTCAATAATTCGATTAAACATATCCAATTTATATCAGTAGGAAATAACCGTATTTTAGTATTAATTATTACTGATACCGGATTAGTTTATCAAAAACTAATACAAATATCTGGGGAAATTACTAAAAACAATTTAAATTATCTATCTAATTTTATAAATAGTAAACTAACCGAAAAAGATACAAATCTTATAGATTTGAATAATATATTAAGAGAAGAACTTGATAGAATTCTTTCAGTTCAAGAAAGTTTTAATTATATCCATAATTTTATAGAGGAGTGTTTTAATTTTAGAGATTTCAACGATAAAATATATTTAGATGGACGGATCAATATAATGACGCAACCTGAATTTAAAGAAACTAATAAATTAAATTATATCTTATCTTTTATGGAAGAAGAAAATAATTTGGCTAATACTATTAGAAAATATTTAGGTTTTACACAGGTAAAAATAATTATAGGCAGAGAAAATAAACAAAAAGAGATACAAAACTGCAGTTTAGTGGCAAAAAAATACACTATCAAAGGTAAACCAGCTGGTGCGATAGGTGTTTTAGGCCCAACTCGAATGGATTATTCGCGAATGATATCAATTGTAGAATATATTTCGGATAAATTAAGTGAGATATTATCTGAATTTTAAAAATACACCTATAGAGCTTATTTGGAGGGCTGACAATGGTCGATAAAAAGAGTAATCAGGATTTGCAAAATACTAGAAAATTATTGGAAGGTAAAAAATATAAATCGATAACTAAAGAAGAATTAACTCGAAAGTTAAAAGAAGAAAAAGAATTAATAAAAAATTTAGAGCACAAATTATTAGAAACTAAGAAAATTGCCCAAGAAAAAGAAAATTTATCTAAAGCATATTTAGAGCATTTGCAAAGATTGCAAGCTGATTTTGAGAATTATAAAAAACGTCAAGAAAAAAAGAAGAAAGAATTTATGGAATTTGCCAACGAAGGATTATTAAATAATTTATTATCTGTAGTAGATAATTTAGAAAGAGCTTTAGATTCTACCAAAAATGAAAATAATATAGAGGCTATCAAACAAGGAATTAATAATACTTTAAAAGATTTCCATAATATTTTAATTAGGGAAGGAGTCCATCCAATAAAGGCTTTGGATCAGAAGTTTGATCCCTATAAACATGAAGCTGTAATGAGTTTTGAAACGGATAAATACCCTGAAGATATAGTAACAGAAGAGCTTCGCAAGGGATATTATATAAAATCAAAAGTATTAAGACCGTCAATGGTAAAAGTTGCAGTTTCTATTAAGGGAAAAAAGATATAGTTTAAGATAAGTAATTTTATAGTATCGGAATTTCTTTGAAATTCCGATGGTAAAAGGTAAATTCTTTTTAAATAAGGAATGGATTTTAACAAGATTGTCATTAAAGTTGTTGTATAAAATCTAGAAGAAATAACCAAAGGCATAGGGGTTTCAGGGGAGTTTACTCCCCTGACAATCTTGCTAAATGTATATATTTAAGGAGGAAATGTATTATGGGAAAAGTAGTTGGAATAGATTTAGGAACAACTAATTCGGTAGTAGCGGTAATGGAAGCCGGGAAGCCGATAGTTATTGAGAATGAAGAAGGAGGGAGGACGACACCCTCAATAATAGCATTTACTAAAAAGGGGGATAGATTAGTAGGTTTACTGGCGAAGAGACAGGCCATTACTAATCCAACAAATACAATTTTTTCAGTGAAAAGACTTATAGGCAGAAGATATAATGATGAAATAGTACAAAAGGCAAAAAAATTCTTACCTTATAAGATAATTCCTGGGGAGCATACAGATATTAAAATTGAAGCAAAAGGCAAGGCATATAGCCCTCAGGAAATGTCCGCAATGGTATTACAAAAGTTAAAAAAATCTGCTGAAAATCATCTGGGAGAAAAAATAACCGATGCAGTTATTACCGTACCGGCATACTTTAATGATAACCAAAGGGAGGCAACAAAAAATGCTGGGAAAATTGCTGGTTTAAATGTCTTAAGAATCATTAATGAACCTACTGCTGCTGCCTTAGCTTACGGATTGGATAAGAAAAAAGATGAGAAAATTGCAGTTTTTGATCTTGGTGGAGGTACTTTTGATATTTCCATTTTAGAGATTGGTAAGGAAGGTGTTTACGAAGTAAAATCAACTAATGGAAATACTTTCTTGGGCGGAGATGACTTTGATCAAAGAATAATAGATTGGTTAGTAGATAATTTTAAAAAAGAAAATGGAATAAATTTGAAAAACGACCAAATGGCTTTGCAGAGATTAAAGGAAGCCTCAGAAAAAGCCAAGTGTGAATTATCTTCTACTTTAGAAAGCGAGATTAATTTACCCTTTATCACTGCTGATGCCAGTGGACCAAAACATTTAAATATTACTCTAACCAGGGCAAAATTAGAACAACTTACTGCTGATCTTATTGAAAATACTGTTAAGCCCTGTTATTTAGCACTCGAAGATGCTAAATTAAAACCGGTGGATATTGATGAGGTAATATTAGTTGGTGGTCAAACTCGAATGCCTAAGGTACAAGAAACCGCAAAGAAAATTTTTGGAAAAGAAGGAAATAAAGGGGTTAATCCTGATGAAGTGGTGGCAGTTGGGGCAGCAATACAAGCTGGTATATTAAAAGGTGAAGTAAGGGATGTATTACTACTTGATGTTACACCCCTATCTTTAGGTATAGAAACCTTGGGTGGAGTAGCAACTAGACTTATTGAAAGAAATACTACTATACCCACTTCCAAAAGTCAGATATTTTCAACTGCGGCAGACAATCAGACTGCAGTTGATATAAATGTATTACAAGGTGAAAGACCTATGGCTAAAGATAATACCAGTTTAGGTAGATTTCAATTAGTGGGTATTCCTTTAGCACCACGAGGAATTCCTCAGATTGAAGTAACCTTCGATATTGATGCCAATGGTATTTTAAATGTTAAAGCTAAAGATTTAGGGACTAACAAAGAACAAAAGATAACTATTACTGCCTCTACTGGATTAACTAAAGAAGAAATTCAGAAGAAAGTAAAAGAAGCAGAGCAGTATGCCGAAGAAGATAAAAAAATGAAAGAAAAGATAGAACTTCGAAATCAGGGAGATAACCTAATTTATTCAGTAGAAAAAACCATGAAAGAATCAGAAGATAAGGTTAGTGAAGATGAAAAAAATAAGATAACTGAAGAAATTAAAGACCTTAGGAAAGCTTTAGAAGAAGATGATGTAGATAATATGAAATCTGGTATCGAAAAATTGACTGCTTCCTCACATAAGCTTGCTGAAGAAATTTATAAAAAAGCATCAGCTCAAACACAACAACAGGAAGCAAATAAGGAAAGTTATAAAGGTAGTCAATCTGAAAAAAAAGAAGAGAAGGAAGAAGAAAAAGTCGTTGATGCTGACTATGAAGTAGAAAAAGACCAAGATAAAGAAGATTGACAAATTAGTCATTAGTGAATAAACCTAGCGTAGAGCGCAGAGCGTATAGTTAGGAAAGAGTGAGACAGAATCCAGGAAACAGAATATAATCGTATCGCACATAACATATAATGTAGGGGTTTGATTCATCAAACCCGATAAAATAAATTACCAATAAGACGGGTCGGATAAATCCGACCCCTACTTTAAAAGCAATACTTTATAAGAAAAAAGTTTTGAGTTTTGAACTAACGACTATCGACTAATTTAAACTAATAATAGGAGAGGAAAATATCAGTTGGCAAAAAGAGATTACTATGAGATCTTAGGTTTGAATAAAGATGCTACCTCTGAGGAGATAAAAAAAGCTTACAGAAACCTTGCTCTTAAATATCATCCAGATAGAAATTCTTCCGATAGTAATGCTGAAAAAAAGTTTAAGGAAATTAATGAAGCTTATCAAGTTCTTAGTGATCCAGAAAAAAGAACCCGGTATGATCAATTTGGTTCAGCAGAAGGTTTTGGGGGATTTGATTTTCGTGATTTTCAAGGAAGAGGCTTTTCTGACTTTGGTGACTTTGGTGATTTTAGCAATATATTTGATTCTTTTTTTGGAACCAGAACAGGAAGGCGTGAAGATAGAGTACGCCCTCAGAGAGGTTCTAATTTAAGATATAATTTAGAGATAAAGTTTGAAGATGCTGCATTTGGTAAAGAGGCAAAAATTGAAGTTCCCCATTGGGAAACCTGTTTTAGGTGTAATGGCAGTAGGGCTGAACCTGGAAGTTCACCACAAACTTGTCCAGATTGTCATGGTACTGGAGAAATAAGAAATACTCAAAGCACTCTATTCGGCCAATTTGTAAATATTCAAACCTGTCCCAAATGTGGAGGAGAAGGGAAAATAATTACCAATATTTGCACTAATTGTAAAGGTACTGGAAAGGTTAAAAAAAATAGAATAGTAAAAGTAAAAATACCTGCTGGTGTAGATACAGGACATCGATTAAGAATGGCTGGAATGGGTGAACCGGGAGAAAGAGGAGGGTCTCCTGGCGACCTTTACATTGTAATATATGTGAAACCTCATAAAATATTTAAACGCAATGGGATAGATATTTCATTTGATCACTCCATAAGTTTTGTAAAAGCAACCTTAGGAGGTGAAATTACCGTCCCCACCTTAGAAGAAAAAGTAAAAATAAAGATACCTGCGGGCACACAATCAAATACTACATTTAGGCTTAAAGGGAGAGGAATATATAAAATTGGTACTAAACAACGAGGAGATGGATATGTTAAAATTATTGTAGAAACGCCCAAAAGAATGAGTGATGAGCAAAAAAAATTGCTTTTAGAATTTGCTAAATTAAGTGGGGAAGACATAAATACTATAGGAGAAAAGGGTATCTTTGATAAAATAAAAAATGCCTTTAGTCAAGATAAATAATATTTCAAGATATTCAAGAGGAATTCTTCCCCTTGAATATCTTGTCTTTAATATTCTTAATAATAATAAATCATATTCCTTATTTAAGGTATAGGAATTATTAAAATTCCTATACCTTAAAATAAGATATATTGAAGGGATTCCTTAATTATGCCTCTTTTCTTTGCTTTACCTGAAAATATTAATGAAAGTGAAAAAGTTATTTTAATTTACGGAAAAGATGCAAAACATATAATTAAGTCTTTAAGATGTAAAAAAAACGAAGAAATATTAATATCCGATGGCAAAGGAAATAAATATATTACTATAATTGAAGGCATTGAAAGTAACCTCATAAAATGTAAAATTATCAAATCCGTTTCTACTCCTTTAAATATGCACCCCACCAAAGTAGTTCTGGCGCAGGCATTAGTAAAAAGTCACAAAATGGATTTTATCGTTCAAAAATCCACAGAATTAGGAATTCATACTATCATTCCTTTTATATCTTCGAGAACTATCCCCATGATTAATCGGAACAATTTTGAAAAAAAACAAAGGCGTTGGCAAAAGATTGCCTATGAAGCCAGTAAGCAATCTGAAAGAAGTATTATTCCTGAAATTTCTTCAATTATTACATTTAATGAACTTTTAAATAAATCTGCAAATTTTGATTTACCTCTCATATTTTGGGAAAATGAAAGGTCTATTAATTTAAAAGATATCATAGCTTCTTTTCCTAAACCAGATACCATTCTTTGTTTAATTGGTCCAGAGGGAGGGTTTTCTGAAGAAGAGATAAGAATAGCTAAAGAAGCTGGCTTGACCTCAGTTAGTTTAGGGAATCACTATTTAAGAAGCGAAACAGCAGCACTCTTTGTTTTGTCAGTAATTACTTATATTTTTGATATCTTATAAAAAGGAGGATTATTTTATAACAAAAGTTGCTTTTAAAACCCTTGGTTGTAAAGTAAATCAATATGAGACTGAAGCTATCTGTAATTTATTTCAAACTGCTGATTATCAAACAGTTGATTTTAATGAAAAAGCAGATATCTATGTAATAAATACTTGTACGGTTACCAAAGAGGCTGATCGAAAATCTAAACAGATGATAAGAAAAGCTATTCATCAAAATCAAAATGCTAAAATAATTGTAACTGGTTGTTATGCTCAATCTAATTATAAAGACCTAAAAAAAATAGAAGGAATAAGTTTAATAGCAGGTAATGGAGAAAAAAATATTATTTTAAGGTATTTAGAAAAATTAAATATTAACCAGACTATTATTAGAGTAAAACCTATAAAATTCTTAAGAGAATTCGATAATATTTTTAAAGGTGAAAAAAGCATACGTACTCGGGCCTGGGTTAAAATACAAGATGGTTGTAATAAATTCTGTTCATATTGTAAAGTTCCATACGTTAGGGGTCCCAATCGAAGTAGATTAGTTGAAGATATATTAAGAGAAATTTATGATTTGGATAATAGAGGAATTAAAGAAGTAGTCCTTTTAGGAATTAATTTAGGGGCATATGGCGAAGATCTACCTAATAAAAATGTAAATCTGTCAAAATTAATTTCTCTGATCGTTAATTTTAAAGGAATAGAAAGGATTCGTTTAAGCTCAATAGAATTAGTTGACCTTGATGACGAATTATTAGATGTTTTTATAAAATACCCCAAATTATGTCATCACTTACACATTCCTTTACAAAGTGGTGATGATAAAATTCTTAAACTTATGAATCGACCTTATAATACCTCAATATTCTACAAAAAAATCTCCCAAATTAGGAAAAAAATTCTAGATATAGCAATAACTAGTGATATTATGGTGGGTTTTCCTCAAGAGGATAACCATAGTTTTAATAAGACTTATAATTTCGTTAGAAAAATAGGATTTGCAAAAACACATATCTTTCCCTATTCGGATCGTGAAAAGTGTTTAGCAACTTTACTCCCTGATAAGGTAGATCAAAAAATAAAAAAAGAAAGAAGTAAAAGATTATTAGATTTATCAAAAGAACTATCTTATAATTTCCGAAAGAAATATATTGGTGTAAGAGTGAATGTTTTAATAGAGAATGAAATTAAAGATAAAGAAGGAAAAGTGTATTCCCAGGGTATCACAGATAACTATATTAAAGTTTTAATACCTGATTTAACCGGGGAAAAAGGTGAATTAGTTAAAGTTCAATTAAATCAAGCTTATTCCGATTATATAATTTCAAAAATAACCTGATGCCCCACATAAAAATGTGCTTGAAAACTGAAAAATATCCATTGAGGCAATTCGAAACTTTGACAGTAGAATCTTTTTATATTATAATTAAGATGTAATACATCATACAGCATTTACTGAGGTGAAGGGTAAATGGAATTAAGAAATCTAAAAACTCAGGATTTACAAGAATTAATTCAGGAACAACTCAAGCTTTATATTATTGAAAATGGGATGAAAGGCGGCGATCCATTTCCCACTGAGTATGAATTAGCGGAAAAGTTAGGAATAAGCCGAACAGCAATTAGGGAAGCACTTAAAAGACTTGAGACATTAGGAGTAATTGAGGTAAAACTAGGGGTAGGTCGTTTCGTAAGGGAGTTTAATTTTGAGGCCATTCTTAATGGACTTCCTTATAATCTGGAGATGGATATAAAAAATTTTCGGGAAGTTTTAGAGGTGAGGTTTTGTTTGGAATCCTGGTTTATTGCCAAAGATATAAATAAATTTACCAAAGAAAATATCGCTGAGTCCAAAGAGTTTCTAAAAAAGCTTGAATTTCAGGTACTTAATAATCTTGAAGAAAAGGAATCAGTGGAAACCCATTCTCAATTTCATTGTGCCCTCTATAAAAATTCGGATAATTCTTTGCTCATTAATTTAATTAAAATCTTTTCCAGTATTCAAAGAAATCTTGTTCTACTTCACAGATACAAAACTAAAGATAGAAATTTATTTATACGTCAGCATAAATTACTGCTCGAGGCAATCGAAAAGAGAGATTCCCGTTTAGCTCAAAAAAGGCTGGAAGAACATTTTGCAGAGGCAATGGCCTGGGCTGAAAGCCACAAGGGAGAGAAATTTAGTAAAATAGAAAATAATAAAGGAGGTGAAGAAAATAGTAGAATTTGAATGTAGATTTGCAGATTCATCATGAAATTTATGAGGATTTTAGATGAATTTAGCAAAAAAATCTGCGTAAATATTTCAGACGCAGATTCCGGGTACTATTTAAAGGAGGATTTACAATGTTAAGAAGACTTATTTCAACATCACTGGTTCTTGTTTTATTTCTAAGCCTATTAGCATGCGGCCAGAGCCTAGCTCAAGCTCCTGCCGAAAAGACCTTCAATCTAAAATTGGCTGGTATTAAGAATGATGAAGACCCTAATAGTAAGGGTATGGAGTTGTTTGCAGAGATAGTGAATAAGGAGTCCAATGGTACAATAACAGTAAAAACCTATACCAACAGTGTTCTCGGCAATTTAAACGATCTTCTCAGCGGCATGATCGACGGTACTGTTGAAATGATGTCTAACACGATATCCTGCTATGCCTGGCTTACCGGTGCAGGTGCAAGAGAGTTTGCTATTGTATCGGCTCCTTTCTTTTGGAAAGATAACAAAGAGTTACAGGCTTTTCTTGATTCCCCTGATGCTCAAAAGTGGATTGAAGAGGCCGCAGCCTCAACAGGTGTTCGTGTACTTATTGTAAACGGTGAGTTAATTCCCCGGCAACTTTCAGCAAACAGGGCAATCAGAAATGCCGATGATTTTGAAGGTTTAAAAGTTAGAACCGCTGAGTCTGTATTAGTTATGAAACTTATGGCTAAACTTGGAGCTACTCCTATCGTTATTCCTTTTGCTGACCTTTATATGGCTTTAAAGACAGGTGTAGTAGATGCTCAGGAGAACAACTTTTTTACTATGAAGAGCATGAGCTTCTATGAGGTTCAATCCCACTTCATGAAGACCGATTATTCTAGAGACGTGAGCGCAATGTTCATAAGCGAACAAATTTGGCAGCAGATGTCCGATAACCAGAAGAAAATCATGAAAGATGCTGCAAAAGCAGCAACGGATTTGGAAGCTAAAATAATAGCAGATACGACTGAAGAAGTAATGGCTTTTCTATCTACTAAGATGACCTATATTGAGCCTGATATCGCTTCTATACAGGAAAAGCTCGGAACCGATATTTATCGGGAGTTAGATGACTTAGGTACAATCTGGCCCACAGGCACATTGGATGTTGCACTCAAATTTAAGGAAACCTACAAAGACTAATTATTTGCATTGTTTAATAGGTAGATAAGTGTTGAGGGGATCTCGCTATGGATATATATAGAGACACTAATGCATGTGAGATTCCCTCAAACCTTTAGGAAGTGTAATTAATGGTCTGATATTTTGAGTGGTTACCGCTGCCATATTTTTTAATGTGTGAGGTAATTATGAAAATATTTATTAACGAAGAAGATGTAACTCCGGTTAAATATGAGAATTATTCTATTAAGGAAATGCTTGGAGAAAAAAACGGTTGTCTTGCGGGATGCCGGACAGGGGTCCTTATATATACACAGGAAGAATATAGGCAGAGTGGAGTTCACGATGATCAGGAGGGGTTTTTTGTGCTTTCCGGCAGCGGAAGTGCTATGGTTGGGGACAAGGAGTTTTCTCTAGAACCAGGCGTTTGTTTCATTGTACCGCCAGGAACCTACCATTCTATTAAAAAGGATACGTCATGCAGCTGCATAAAACTGTTCTTTTTCCATGCAGCTGTGTAATTTAATAAATTAATAAAAAGGAGTTTTGAATAATGAGTAAAGAAGCTATGCAATATGTCAATATAATTAAATCTCTCCTCGATGAAATATTAAGTGAGGAGGAGTCTGTTAAAAAAGCGGCGGCTTTGGTCGGCGATTCAATTATGAGGGATCAAGTCATCCACGTTATAGGCCCTGGTGGTCATTCAAATATGGGAGTTGAAGAGATGTTTTCAAGAGCGGGCGGCTTTGCCTGTATCAATGCAATCCTGGATCCCGGCACTAACTTGAGTCATGGTGGACCTCGGTCCATGGGCGTTGAAAGAGTTCCCGGTTATGCCATTCCGGTACTGAATGCCTATCGCGTAGGTAAAACCCCTGGCGAAGTTTTGATTATAATAAATGCATATGGTGTTAATTGTATGACAATAGACTGTGCCATTGAGGCGAAAAAACGCGGTGTAACATCAATCGCAATTACCTCTACCTCTTTTGCCGATAAACTGCCTAAGGACCATCCTTCAAGGCATCCCAGCGGAGTCAATTTGTATCAGTCGGTGGATGTATTCATAAACAACCACCTTCCTTATGGAGATGCCATTCAATCAGTCGAAGGATGCGAACAGAACGTGGGGCCAACTTCTACCTTTTGCAACTGTTTTGCCGCCAACTATTTGGTATTGGAGACTTGTAAATATTTAGTTTCTAAGGGTTATACTCCTCCAGTGTTTAGAAGTGGCAATCTTCCCGGTGGCAGTGAATATAACAAGGATATGATGGAAAAATATACAGGAAAAGCAATTTTGCTGTTTTAATATCTAATATATGTATACTGCTCGGGCATGAGGTTTGCCTGTTCTTAAATAGGTAAACAGGACACGTAATAAACATATATAACAGGATTGTGTTCAAAAACGTGGTTTATTTATATAGTGAATATAATACAGGGAGTAAAATGGTGATGAAAGATAGGTTTATGACAGATGCATTATCCGTATATATTTGCGATAGCAGAACCGAATTAGGATATCTGTCAGCTAAAGCAGTATACGATAAGATTAATGAACTTTTTAAGACAAAGAAAGAAATAAATTTGCTGTTTGCAGCCGCCCCGTCTCAAAATGAGTTTTTAGAGGCTTTAACAGCCTACGAAGATATTCCATGGCAGCGCATAAATGCTTTTCACATGGACGAATACATTGGCCTTGATTATAATGCACCTCAACGTTTTGGTAATTTTCTTAAAGAGAGGATTTTCGGCTCTATGCCCTTTAAATCTGTGAATTATATCGAAGGGAACAGTAAAGAGCTGGAACAAGAGTGTCAAAGGTATGGTGAACTGTTAAAAAAATATCCTATGGATATAGCTTGTACGGGTATAGGGGAAAACGGGCATTTGGCCTTCAATGATCCCCACGTTGCCAATTTTCATGATAACAAGCTGGTCAAAATAGTAGCATTGGATGAAAGATCCCGTAGGCAGCAGGTAAATGACGGATGCTTTTCTCATTTAACCCTAGTACCAAAAAATGCGTTGACTCTGACAGTTCCCGCTATTGTAGCCGCCAATTATATTGTCTGTATGGTGCCTGGTTTGACAAAGGCTGAGGCTGTCAGAAATATGCTGTATGGAGAAATCAGTGAAAGGTGTCCTGCGTCTGTTTTAAGGTTACACCGGGCTGCTAATTTATATATAGACCAGGATTCTGCAAAATTGCTTACAGGAGGTAAAATACGATGAACAAGAAGCTAATAACCAATGGAAAGATTATTGCACTTGAAAGGATTATCCCCGAAGGAAGCGTTTCCGTGTGTGACGGGTTAATCACCGGTGTGTATGAAGGAATAGGAAGGCTTCCAGAACCGGATGAGACTGTTATTGATGCAGGAGGTAAATATATTTCTCCGGGCTTTTTGGATATTCATGTTCACGGTGGAGGTGGATATGGCTTTCTACGCAGCAGCGTCGATGATGTGATTTCATGTAGTAAAGCACACATGAGCCATGGTACAACCTCTATGGTGCCTACCGTATCGTCTGCGACTAACGAGCTTACCAGGGAGAGCATAGAGAACATAAGGGAAGCCACTTCAAAGATGACTAAAGGCCCTGAAATTTTGGGAGTACATCTTGAAGGACCATACTTTGCTATGAGCCAAAGGGGAGGTCAGGCGGCAGAACATGTGAGAAACCCTATTAAAGAGGAATATATGAATATTGTCGAAAGCTTTGACAATATTTTGCGATGGTCATTGGCACCAGAGCTTCCCGGTGCACTTGAAATGGCAAAGGAACTTACAAAGCGTAAAATTCGCCTGTCTATAGGTCATTCGGACGCCCTCTTTGATGAAACGATAAAGGCATATGAGTGTGGCTTTACAACGGTTACACACCTCTATTCCTGCACTTCGACAGTGCGGCGAATAAATGCCTATAGGTTTGCTGGAATAATAGAAGCGGCCTTTTTGATTGACGATATGATGGTAGAGATTATTGCCGACGGTAAACATTTGCCTGCAAGCCTTTTAAAATTGATATATAAGATCAAGGGCCCAGACAGGATATGTCTTGTGACCGATGCTATAGACGCAGCGGGTTTAAAAGACGTCAAAGGAGAAATATATAGCCAAACGAGTGGTTCTAATATCATCATTGAAGATGATGTGGCAAAACTTCCAGACAGATTGGCTTTCGCAGGAAGTGTCGCCACGACCGATAGGCTAGTGAGGACTATGATTAAATTAGCAGATGTGCCGTTATACCAGGCGGTTAAGATGATGTCGGCTACACCGGCTAAAAATATTGGCATCTTTTCCACCAAGGGTTCATTATCCATAGGCAAAGATGCAGATGTAATTATATTCGATGATGATATCAATATTTCAACCGTAATAGTTGGCGGGGAAGTCACATTCGAGAAAACTTAATTTAATGGTAAAGCAAAAACTCGCATGACTAAAGCCTTTTAGCTGTGCGAGTATGTTTTAATTTTTTTACTTAGCCGAACGAAATAAGATTTTATAAGAAAGAGTTTATTATTAACTTGTTTTAGAGAGGAAAATATTATGTCTATATTAATGTTGTTTGCAGTCCTGTTTATACTGATGTTTCTTGGTGTCGAGATATTTTTTTCTATGGGTATTGCAGCGGCCGTTTATCTACTTGTGACTGGAAATGCGCCGCTTACACTTATTGCAACTAGTATGATAAACGGCATAACGAATACTTCATTGCTTGCTATTCCTTTTTTTATACTGGCTGGAGAGTTGATGAATATTTCCGGAATGACCTTGAGACTTGTAAGATTTTCCCGTTTTTTTATTGGAAAATGGAAGGGTGGTCTTTCCTACACCTGCGTTGTAGTTAATATTATAGCAGCCGGAGTGTCCGGTTCGGCACCTGCTGACTGCAGTGCAGTTTCGTCAGTTATATTGCCGGTTATGAAAAAAGAAGAATACCCTGAGGAATTTTCAGCAGCTATCAACGCATCTGCGGCTACAATCGGACCTATTATTCCACCCAGTATACCCATGGTGTTCATTGGACTTCTAACAAACCTCTCTATAGGACGTCTTTTCTTGGGCGGTGTCATCCCGGGATTTTTAATGGGTGGTGGTCTTATGTTAGTTTGTTACTTGAAGGTTAAAAAAATGAATCTTGGGATATATGAGCAGGAACGGTCATTTAAAATCTTTTTGGAGATACTCATGGACTCTTTTTTGGCACTTATCGCCCCCCTTATCATCATCCTTGGTGTGATTACAGGTCTTGTTACTATTACTGAGGTGGCAATGTTTGCGACAGCATATGTCCTTATCATTGGTGTATTTTTTTATAAGACAATAGCCATAAAGGACATTTTGAATATCTTTAAAAATTCAGTCTTGTTTTCTTCTTCGATTATGGCGCTGTTCTCTGTAGCATTTATTTTTTCATGGTTTATTGCCGTAGAAGGGCTAGGTAAACAAATGGGAGCATATATTATTTCTATGAATATGTCACCCCTCATGTTCCTAATCTTTGTCAACTTTTTGTGGATTTTTCTAGGAACGATAGTAGACGCAATAGTTTCAATGATTATATTTGTACCTGTGCTTCTTCCTATAGTAATAGCACTGGGCATAGATCCTTATTTTTTTAGCGTGCTTACTGTCGTCAACCTTATGATAGGTTTGCTAACACCCCCAGTTGGTGGACTACTCTATTTGGAGGCAAAGATCGCCAATGTACCAGTTGATAGACTGATAAAGGAACTTGTACCATTTATTTTGGTGCTCTTTGCAGTTGTAGCCTTAATGATATTTGTTCCAGCAATAGTCACTTTTATACCCAACCTGTTATTTTAGGAGGCCAGTAAGATGAAAAAAGCTTTGGATATTTTATTTAATGTGTTACAAACAATATCAGGAATTTTGTTTTTATTTATTTTCCTTATCAATATAGCCGGAATTATATGCAGGACTTTTTTGGATTTTTCGCTTTTATGGGTAGCTGATGTAGGTTACATATCAGTTGCATGGATGCTGGCCTTTGGCATGTCTGCCGCCATTTATAAAAAAGTGCACATAACTATAGATTTTGTAAAAAACAAATTTCCCCAAAAGGTCAAAAAAGTACTGGAGATAGTTATGACTCTCATTGTGATCGCTTTCCTTATTAGCCTTATTTTTTCAGGGTGGAAAACCGCTATAATGAAGATGCGTATCCATTTCGTAGTCCTCTATATACCCATGGGCTATGCTTTTATGGCTCTTCCCGTATTTGCATTTTTTTCTGCAATATTTATGACATACAGACTCGTAAATATAACACTCTCGAAGGAAGAATAATTAAAATAAAAAGGAACAGGGGACGGTTCTCTGTTCCTATTTTCCACCTTTAAAAGCCTTTATTTACAAGGGTTTCAGACCCCCTTCAGGAATGCCCTTTAAACGCACGTAGAGTGCCTTTTTTTGCGTTTCATTTTTCGTAAAATCGGCAATTACAACCCCTGTTTTTAGTCTATTTTTACCTCTCCAAAATCACGAAACCCTTATAAATAGCCACTTTCAGATTTTGGAGGGGTGAAGGTTTAGCTAAAAAAGAGCCATTTTCGAGGGGTAAAACCATAGCTCGACTTAAAATAATGTAAAAAAGAACGTTTTTTAGCATTCTACTCTTAAAAGCCTTATAAGATAAGGGTTATTTTGGTTAGAAAAAGCTAATATCTGTGAAAATAGCTCTAGCCATAAAGAGCTGCGGAATGGACAAAGGGACTGGTGAAATTTAATTGATTCTATTTTTCAAATAGGTTAAGATTAGATTATAAAAATTTAAAGGAGGAAAAGAAATGATTGGTAAATTACCTCAAGAGGTATTAGAAGCAGTTTTAGAAACTATCCCGGTTGAATTTTCGGTAGTGGATGCTACGGATAGAGTTTTAGCTTGGAATAAAACTACTACCAGAATATTTAAAAGACCGGAAGGTGTCTTAGGTAGAGAGGTAGCTAACTGTCATCCAAAAAAGAGTTTAGCTAAAGTAGAGAAAATATTAAAAGAGATGAAAGAAGGGAAAAGAGAGAAAGCTCGTTTCTGGATTGATCTTCCCCTT
>Ga0172366_10001919_pt1 | contig 16237 bp, 18 predicted proteins | sample LakKivSesite69cm_FD_114533 | JGI IMG/M metagenome (GOLD analysis project Ga0172366, IMG submission 114533) | Sediment microbial communities from Lake Kivu, Rwanda - Sediment site 69cm | ecosystem: Environmental > Aquatic > Freshwater > Lake > Sediment | place: Rwanda: Western Province, Lake... | reverse complement strand
GTCCTGCATCTTGCGAAAATCCCCAGGTTCATATAGCAACCACGCTTGTGCCCTCTCGAGGCCAGCACGCCGCAGGCTCTCCGCCCCGCGTGCTGCACGCCCGATTTCCTGGACGTAATCCTCCAGGGAACTGGGGGGGCCGAAGTGGACGACCAAATGGATGTTGTCTATATCCATCCCCATGCCAAAGGCTTTGGTGGCGCACAGGACACATAGAGCGCCATCGCGGAATTGCTGGTAGGTCGCGGCCCGCACTTCGGGGGGGAGGCCGGCGTGGAAGGGGGCAGCAGCCAGGCCAGTTTCCCGTTTCAGCACGATAGCCAATTCTTCGGCCAGGTGACGCGAAGTAACAAACACCACTGCCCGGCTTGTCTCCGGGTTCAACTCCTGCAGCAACTCGATCAGCCGCTTTTCGCTGGTGGTACGATCTGACACGCTTTCCGCATAGATAGCGATCTCGGGCCTCAGAATGTCGTGTCGGTCTTTAGGATGGTGGATTGCCACGTTCAAAGATCTCCTCTAGTTCCCGCACCACCTGGGTGGGCAAGGTTGCGGAAAGAAGTAATACGGGCGCTACGGCGTCCGAAAACTGCATGCGCAGGCGTTGGGCCTCTTGCGCGGCGTAAAAGTAATCGGGACGGAAGTCGTGCCCCCACAGCGAGATACAGTGAGCCTCGTCGAACACCCAGTATTGAAGGCGCTGGTCACGACGTAACCGCTCCTCCAGTGCCTGACGGAAGCGGCGTGAGCGGAAACGCTCCGGTGCGACGAACAGCAGTTGGATCTGCCCATCGGCCAGGCGCTGGTAGATCTCATCCACCTCGCCCCGAGCAAGATCACTGGAGACGGCCTCTGCGACAAACCTGAAACCCCGTTGCCACAACTTGTGGCACTGTTCGTGCATCAGAGCACGGAGCGGCGATATGACCACTGTCAGCAGATGGTTGTGTGCTCCCTGCACCAGCGCCGGGAATTGATAGACGATGGATTTGCCGCCCCCTGTCACGGCTTCAACGGTCAGAGTCCTGTGTTGCTGGAGCATGATGCGCTCCAGATCTGTCTCCTGCCACGGATACAGGTCGCCGGGCAGGTCAAAGAGCTGACGGGCGATACCGCTCCACTCTTCCTTTGGAGGGACGCCTTTTCCTGCGGAGCGCCTCCACAGGTTCAGCCTGTCTTGGGCTGCCAGTTGCTGCCGTATACGTGAGGCGACCATGTCATCGAAATCCACGTCGAGTGGCTGTACGGTGAACCTGCCTATATCTCTCACCAGGTCAGGCGACAAACGGGAATCCAGGATCAGCAGCGGTTGCCCAGACAGCCGCTCGGCTGCCCACACAAAGGGAGCAAGTACATTGGAGTGTTCTTTGAGGCGCTCGCACAAAATGCTAGACAAAGACGGGGCACTGTCTTGGTCGGAGAGAGCCTGATCTTCTTCCTCTGTTTGACCAGGATCATCGTCGTCGAGGCCGGTCTCCTCCTCGTGTTCCGTGGCCTGTTCGGGTTGTCCCGGGGAGAATCCCAGTCTCTCAAATCCATCACAAATAGGTGGTGGAATCCACTCGGGCATATCCACCGGCCATGCTTCCACAACGACAATGTCGAACGGCTGATAGAGACCATGTGCCTGGGCATGCAAGACGTAGCCAATCAGTTGATCCTCGCGAGTGATAGCAAGCCCGCTGCCGTTTCTGATCAACCGTTCCATTTGGGTGAATAGCGTCCCACATGGTACACAGATGTTCTGTTCCCTTGCTAACGTCTGAAGAAGCCGGGAAACTTCCTCCTGGCTCCGCATAATCAGTAACACCCGTTTCTGCCGGGCCAGGGGCGCCACCAGGCCGGCGACTTGTCCCAGATACTCGGCCCGGTAAGGCGTCGCCGGGGTCAACCACAACTGATCTTTGAAGCGGCAAACGCGAATCCACTCACCGGCGTCCCCCAGAATGAATGTAGTGCGAGGCGTGTCTGGGGATCGGCTCTCCTGGAGACACTCTTCCAGGCTCTTCGGAATCACGTGCATTTCCCACCCTCCGTCGAAGGTTTTGGCCAGCCAGCTGCGCCATCCTGACGGCAGCGGTTTCCACCATCGTTCCATATCCTGTTCGGACAGGCCAGCTATCCACCTGTCGCCATGAGGCATCAGACGACGCCTGATTGGCCACGGTGGTTCTTTGCATCGCACACTCATTTTCGACTCACGTGTGGCTACTTCGGGACACACCCATACCACACGGTCGAACGCTTCCGCAGACAAACGCTCCATGAGCTTCTGATTCCGCAGAGCCACGTCCCAGGGCACGATCACACGCATAGTCTGGTCTTGACCCAGGGTATCGTGTACACGACTGTAGGCCAGCCTGATGGAGGCCAATAGGCTGGGATCCGACTCGATTAGATTGCGCGCCCAATCCGCCATGCAGTCCAGGTGTGGGCTTCGATGGCGCGTTTTTACTTCCCTGGCGAACGCACTGGTGTAAACCAGCAGATCGCCGGCTGGCGTCCCGATGCCCTTTTCTCCTTGTAGAAGGTGAGCCACCTGCGCCCTGTCTGGCTCTCCGATGTAGTGGCCGTAGGGGTCCCGAATGGCCGTATGGTCGCAGTCGGCAGCGAAGGGTAGGAGAGAGCGAGGAGCCAGTATCAGAACATGCTCATCGTCGGGAAGAGCACGAATAAAGTCACCCAATTGCTCAACAGGCAAGTAGTCACTCTGCAAGAGGCTCTTCTTTGGCCCAAACTCGTCATCCGGAAGGATGGACTGCGGGAAAGCGGCCAGATGATCACGGTGGCTGACGACCTGAGCGAGCAACTGGCCCAGTCCCGGGCCTGCCAGTCCAGCCCAGCGAACCAGTTGCTCCTCGGGCAGGCGGGCCAGGGCAATCATCTGCTGCCGCAACAACTGTAATACGTCTCGGGCCACTTTGTCGGCCCCACCTGGTCTTTCGGGGTGCAGCAGTCGCCGGTTGCAAGGTCTGAGGATCGCTTCCAGCACCAGCGTATCAATGACAGGGAGTTTGACGATCGGAGAATCTGGCTGAAGCCGCTCCAGGTGCTCCAGGTCCCAGGCGACGTCGTGCCCCACCAGCAGGGAGATGCTGGTATCGCCTGAAAGCGTTTGAACCGCCTTTTCGAACCCCTTCTGCCAACGCTGCGTCTTGCCCTGGCTGTCGCAAGCGCCGATCTCCCGAATCTTGCCGTGCTCGACCTCGACATCTATGGCTGCCACCTTGAGCTCAGCCAGCATCTGGTCCAGGACCTCCTCGCACAACCACTGCTGCACCTGGTCAGGTGCCAGGCGTCGCAGTAGGGCCTGGTTGGGCGAATGGTGCCAGGCTGCGCGTAGCTCGCTTCGGTCCATCAGGTGAAGCACTTTCTCACGCAAGGCCTCCGCCAGGCTCGGGTTGAGACGAGCAAGGAGGGTTTGCTCAAGAGTGTCCCAGGCGTTCTCTCGCATGATCTGGTATGCAGTTTGTGCAAGGGACCGGACTATCTCAGGATCGTGCAAGTCGTCAGTCAACAGTACTTGCACATCCTTCCTTCTGGGGCCATCCTGCGACCAGGAGAGATTGAGGTCATCTTGTGAACAACAGAGAATCTGAGTCGCCACGAAGATACGCCACATGGCCGGTGCATCCGGCTTCGCTGCCAGGTAGTATACTTGCCCTTCCAACAGCGGATGCCCCAGTCCGGTGGGACACCAACACATCATCGAGCGACACTGCATCTCATCCAACACAATGCACCCATCGCCATGTAGAACGGCCAGCACCGTCTTACCCTCACCTTGCCAATGGACGCTCCGCGCTATTCTGGTGCGCACTTCGGGTTCGAAGGCAACCAGGGGCCATAGGGTTTGCTGGTCCAGTCGCACCGTACTCAAGAAGACACGCAGGGCTTCCTGGCCTTCCTTGAGACTTCCGGTACCCTTTGGCCCGTATGCCCAGAATCGGTAGACACCTTCATCAACCCCCCTGATGCGCACATAGCCCGTTCCCGGATGATTGTAATCCAGTACGCCGGTCAATTCCCTCGACGCGGGCTGCACATCACGGGCTTCTATTCCAGCCTCTGACGACTCTGGCGCGGGTTGTACCTCGTAGGCTTCTAAGCCATTCTTTCCCCGCGGGCGGGGCCTGGCCAGGAACGATACGCGCATTCCACTGCGCAGCAGCCCGGACGTCACGTTCGTCCTGTGCACGAAATACGAGACAGCGTCATCTCCACAAATGACGCCAAACCCACGTTTCGTGTTGAACCAGTCAATGTTGCCCAGCAGTCTGACTTGCGGCATGGCGAAAATAATCCCGATCCTGCCCCAAGTTCCGCATCCCTTGGCCGTGTGATGGGGCGATGCCTGGTATCACAGTATCACATCGTGGCCTGACGCACGCGCTCTTTGACAGCGTGGGGCGCATCTGTATCTATCAACAATAGCAGATGGGTGCGCGCGCGTGAGCAGCCTACGTAAAGTACCTTCGCCAAATCGGAACTGGCAAAGCGGTCAATCTCCGCCAGCATCACGACCTGCTTCTCCCGACCCTTGAAGCTGTGAACGGTGCTCACCTGGATGTGGTTGGAGGAAGATGGGGCGTCTGTCGTGAGAACGAACTTGCCGACCCGCGTCCCTGCTTTGAGCGCTGAGCGATCCTGGGAGCGCGGGGTCAGGAGCACGATGTTTCCGGCACCTATTCTCTCTTCTTCCACCAGGCGATGCAGTTGCCGTCCTACCATACGGATCAAATGGGACTCTCCCCGGTATGAGAATGTCTCCACCTGCCGGCCCGGTGGCCCCTGGCAGCGTAGATTGGTCGGTGCGTGGTAGAAAGAAGAGACCACCTGATGAATTCGCTGCGTATTGCGGCAGTTGTCCGTCAGTGTGAAAGGCAACTCGTCCACTACACCCGGAATGTAGTCCTGTCGCCGGTAGATATTCTGGTTGTCATCGAAAAAGACGTACAGGATGCTATCCTCATAGTCGCGCAACAGGGATACCAGGGGCAGCCACCAGGTTTCCTCAAAATCCTGTCCCTCGTCAACGATGATGGCGTCGAAGCGCGGCCCCAGTCTGTCTACTGCCTCCAACAGTGCATCGGGCAGACTATCCGCGTCGCCAGTGGCGATGCCTGCTTCTCTGGCCATGGCCCTGCACAGCCCGTGAAAGTGCATCACGGGGATCTTGCCAGACATTCGGTGGTGCAGGTCTTCGGCGAGTGACTTGCTATGGCAGGTAAGCAATACCTCAAAGCCTTCGATGGCCAGACGACGGGCCTTTTCTATAGCCAGCATCGTCTTGCCCGAGCCAGCACATCCCGCAATAGCAGCCCTGCGCCTATTACTCACCCAGTCGAGCACCATCATCTGGTGTTCCGTCAGCTCAATAAGACGTTCGTCTTCGTACTCCAGCTCTACGCCCAACGGTGTCTTCAGTTGAAACGGACGGGCCAGCAGTCTCTCGACCAACCCCAGCCGATCTTGTCCCAGTCCTCCTGCGCGCCTATCTTCAGCACTGTAATGCTTGAAACTCCTGAGCACGGCATCCTGAATGTGGTGGACGTCATCGGTATCCACGATGATCTCACGAGGCAGGTCGGGCCTCAACGAGGCGGTTCCCACGTGCACATCGGGAAAGGCCACGACTTGTCCGATGGTCAACCAACGCTTGTGGTCCCAGTCCCGCATGTCGCACAGTTTTCCAAACAGGGCGTACCGGCTTTGTCTTGCCTGTTCGACTGGGTCATCAATCGAGTGCGTCTCACCATATCTATCTGTGCTGCTCCACTGATCTGTGCGGGCATCGTAGGAGATATCTCCCCCTTTGACTTCCATCACCAGGATCCCCAGGTCAGCATGAGCAATCACAAAGTCGGCCTCACCGTCTCGGGCACCGGCGTTACGCCTGCGAGCCTGCCAGGCGACACTGTAGAAGACGAGGAACTTGTCATCCAGGCAGCTTAATGCCTCGTAGACCCTGCGCTCCGCAGATCGTTTCGGGTCTCGGAGTGCGCTTTCTGGCAATCGTTCGGGGTACATTCTGGCCATCTATGTCCACCTCTGGGCAGTACGTTTTTGGGTTTTGCATCACATAGGTGACACCCAGGGCCTGGGCTGCTAATCTTTCGTGCATGCGCGCCATGATGCCTAATATAGTACTTTATGCTATCTGAGTGGCCTTGCTCAATCAAAGCACACCACCATCATAGCATAGTCCTGTTCACTTTGCGTGAAGTAAATGTGAAGCATCTACTAGAATTCGCCTCAGTTCAAACTCACAGTTCAGCCTCCTCAAAATTGCTCCCTTAGAGCCACGCCACGCGCATGGAATCCTTTCTCAGAGGCTCAAGACCAGAATCCAATGCAGGGTTGATGTTTTCGCGACATGTGCTATCATCGGATTTGCAATGGACACACAGTATCAAGAACCGACGCGACCTTTGCCGTTACAGTTCGACTCTGCCATAACTTCGATCTGCTACCACAAGTTGTAACCATGCGCTTCGAATGGGATGAACGAAAGAACAAGCTAGACATCCCAAATATGAACAAGCCCTCCGAAACCAATTGGGCACAGATTGACGCGCTGACCGATGAGACCATTGATACATCAGACATGTCGCCGTTGACGCAGTCCTTTGTCGCCCGTGTCACTCTACGGATGCCAAAGCGGCCTGTGCCTGTCACTGTGCGCATAGACCCAGATGTATTGGCATGGTTTAGGGCTTAAGGCGACGAATATGAACAGCGCATCAACGCAGCGCTGCGCATCTATGCCGAGGCACACAGGCTCTATAGCCACGAACCAACACCTGTCCCTTAGCACCACGACCAGCACCATTTGTCCCTCGGCGGTCGCAAGGGCCTGTCCCCCACCCAGGCCTACGCGACAGCAGCGGTACCTGGCCCACGAAGCGCATGGCATCAAGAAACAGGAAATCAAGGTTAAACGTATCCTGGATGAGTGACTATGAAACAGTCTGACTTGGAAACACGGTTTGTCGTTTGCATCAAGAACGATGGTTACGCGGCCTCACTGGAAGTGCGAAAAATCTACGAGGTGATCCCAGATGCCCGTGCGGCTGAACATCAATTGGTCCGAGTTGTAGACGAATCCGGTGAGGATTACCTGTACCCAGCGGGCTACTTTACGCCTATCGAGGTGCCTCAAGTCGCGATGAAAGTCTTTGCGATGGCCGCCTGAGCCTGGATGCCCACCGCCCTGCACTTTGCCCTGTGGCCGTTCAGCCCGACGGCACGGCCCAGTCGTACAACCAGAATGTCCTCGGCCAGCACCGTTTGCCCCTCAGCGGTCGTGGGGGCCTTTCCCCCGCCCAGGCGCGCGCGAAAGCGGCGGTACCTGTCCCGCGTGGCCTTGCGGATTCCTCAGCACCTGGCCCGCTCGGAGTTGATGTTTTTGCGTTTCTGTTGTAGACTGTGCGGTGATACAGTCAATCGAGAGGAGAGTCGGAATGGTCATGCACCAGGTCAGCCTCGATGAGGCTAAAGTGCGCCTGCCGGACTTGATCGAAACTGCCATCAAAGGTGAAAACGTCTTCATCTTCAAAGATGCCCAACAGGTGGTGCAGTTAGTTCCGATCGAGCCACCCAAGCGCCATCCACAATTTGGCAGCGCCAAAGGTTTGGTCGTCATGGCGGATGACTTTGACGCTCCGCTGGCAGATTTCAACGAGTACATGCCATGAGGCCGCTACTGGACACTCATAGTTTCCTGTGGTTCATCATGTTACGGGCCAAATTAGGTGGAGGTGAAAGGCCGGGATAAATGGCGGGGCCAGAGACGAAAAAGGCTCCCGCGGAGGGCGGGAGCCAGGTAGTAGAGAGCGCCGGGCCAATCAGTCATGTTCGAGGTCGGCGATGGCTTTGCGGACGGAGGTTTCGTCGATGACGGATTTCTGGTCGATCATGCCAGCCATCAAGGCGGTGGTGCAGACCTGGTTGATGCGGCGCGGGAGGCCCTTGGTATACTCGAAGACGCGGGTGATGGCATCGTCGGTGAAGAGGGTAGCGGCGGTGAAGCCAGCTACCTGGACGTGGTGTTTGACGTAGCCGATAGTCTCTTGCAGATCGAGTGGGGGCAGGTGATAACGCACGGAGAGGCGCTGGTAGAAAGCCTCGTGGACGGTGAGGCGGAGGGATGAGCGGAGGGAGGGGTGACCGACGAGCAGGAGGGTGGCGAGGGATTGGCTGTCCATCTTGTGGGAGAAGAGCAGGCGCAATTGTTCGAGCATGTCCTGGGACAGCAGGTGAGCTTCGTCGACGATGACCAGGGGGGTGCGGCGCTTGTTGGAGAGCAGGTCATCGAAGGCAGCGCGGATGGCGGCGACCATGCGGGAAGCCGTATAGGGGGGCTTGTGACCGAGGTTGAGTAACAGCTCGCGATACAGGCCGGTGATGCCGGTGGTAGGGTTGGTGAGGTAGATGACGAGGTGGCGGTTGAAGTCGAGGGAGTCGGTGAAGGCGCGCACGGCGGTCGACTTGCCGGAGCCAAACTCGCCGGTGACGAGGCCAAAGCCCTGCTCGCGGACGAGATAGGTGAGGCGAGCGGCGAGTTCTTTCTGAGCGGCAGCGGCGAACAGGTCGGCCGTGGGAATGGACTTGGAGAAGGGCAAACGGGTAAAGCCGTAGAATTGCTGGAACATCTATGCCTCCTGTGAAGTGGGGGAATCAGCGTCACCCTCGGCCACGATGTGGGAGAAGTGGAGTTGGCCGAGTTCCTGTTGCTGCTGGGCGCGATACTCTTCTCGCAAAGCGGCCAGAAAGTCGAGCGAAGACTGGGGCTTGGGCGGAGCGGGAGGATCGGTCGCCAGATGTTCGACCTGGAGATGGCGCTGGCGCTGCTGAATGGTGACGGTGGCCGTACCCAGGGGTTGGCCGTCAAGATAGAGGTCGATGCGGCTGAGATCGAACGGGTCGAAGCGCAACTCGAGGGTACGCCCGGCCAGGGCGGGATCGATCTGGTAGGTGTTGCCCTGGAGCGAGATGGTCGCGTTGCGGCGGACTTTGCGCCTCTCGCGCCATAGGAAGGCCAGGCGCAGCGTTTCGGGGTCGGCGGGACGGACGTGTTCGAGGCCGGCCGTGTAGCGCGCCAGGGGGGTCTGGTCGGTCTCACTGTGGACGTGTTGGTGGTAGATGCACTCGAGCCAGGCCCACAGCGACTCGTTGAGATCGGCGAGGAGCGCTATGTCGGAGGCTTCGACCTCGGGCAGGAATTGGGCGCGCAAGGTTTCGAAGAAGCGTTCCTGCTTGCCTTTGCCCTGCGGTGAGTAAGGCGCGGCGTGGATGCGCTGGATACCAAGCGTGGCGCAGGCGGCGCCGAACTGAGTGGAGGAATAGACCAGGCCATTGTCGACGTAGATCGCCTTGGGCAGCCCGCGGCGCAAGATGCCCACCTTGAGCACGCGCTCCATGCGCGGCAGCGCCTCGTCGAAGAAGAACTGGGCGAAGGGCACCAGGCGACTGTGGTCGTCGATGAAGCAGAACAGGTGAGCGCGGCGTTTCTTGCCCGGCCGGTCGGGGTCGGGGAGCCAGGGGCCGAACATGGCGTCTCCCTGCCACAAATCGTTGACGTGCTCCCGCTCGAAGCGGCGATGAACTTGAACATTCTGTCTCAGCAGGCGACGGGTCTTGCCCTGCCAGCGCAGATGAGTGGTCAGGGTGTGGACGTTGATGGGACGATCCAGGCCCAGGCTCTCATCCCGCGCCAGGATGTCGACCAAGGTCTGCGTGGTGCGCGTGGGCTGCTCTTCCCGCAGCGCGATGGCCTTGTCAAGCACCTCCTGGGGAAAGGCGCGTGGCGTTCCCTCGTCGGCGCGGGGCGCGGGGCGTAGTCCCTCGAAGCCGTTCTCCCGGTAGGTCTTGAGATAGCGGCGCAGTGTGGTCACGCTGACGCGCGTGCGGGTGGAACCGGGAATGCGATAGGTCTTGGCCGCGATCTCGCGCAAGCGCTGCTCCTGCTGGCCGCCGGGCGGCGGATCGTGGACCAACGGAGCAATCAGGCCATACCTGAACAGCGCAATTTCGGTGTTCAGGTCGTATGAATCTGTCTCGGGCGGTGTTTTTGTGCTCATGCGGGTAGCTCCTGATTGGATTTTCGAGCCGTTTCAGGCTCGCTACCAGCATACCGCATTCTGGTCGCCGCGCCTAGACGCAAAGTGTGTGGGTCAAACCAGCCGTCCCAGGCCCCTGCCGTGTCCCCAGAGCCACAGGAAGCGCAGCCGATCATTCAGGCCGTAGGGGATCACGTCTGCCCAGCGGGTCTTGGCCCATGCCAACAAGTGCGTCACCGCTCGCAGCAGAGCTTCCGCTGTGTGACGTGGCGTGGTCGGTTCACCCAAGGCGTCGAGCCAGGGCAGCGCCGCGTCGTGTTGGGATAACGTCTGCTGCACAGCCGCCAGCCAGCGCGAGGCGTGTGTGGCGAACGACCGGCACCACCGCTTGACCGTGCGCTCCGACGGCGCATCTTGCCAGGTGCAGCGCTGCAAGACCTGCCGCCAAGAGGCTCGATCCTCGAAGCGCACCACGACCACCTGCTGGATGACCGCCAGCAGGTAGTGTCGAAAACTCAGCAGGAAGCTGGGCAAGAGGGAGAGTGTGCGACGACAAGCCTTGCACAGCCAGCGCTTGATCCGAATCGAGTAAGCCTGATGCCGGTCGAGGGGCTTGCGTGGATAGTACCCGTGGCCGATGAACGCATCGACAGCCTGGCAGTGCAAGCACACCCTCGGCCGGGGAAAACACAGCCGGTCGAACTCATCTGCGTACGTCTGGACAGCGCATCCAAAGTCGGTTACAATAACCATGCCTTTTGGCAGACCCGGCCCGAAGGATGCGTCGGGTAGAGGCAGAGCCTTTGGGCCGGGCCACCCCTTTCTCAAGATCGAGTCTGGTCCAGCATACCAGACTCTTCGTCTCGCGCAAACAGAAAGGCCGCCCTATTTGGACGGCCCCATTCACACGGGTTGTGCACACCACCAATCTATTCAGCCGGAATACCCCGGATCACTATCAAAGAATCCGGCCGCTAACATCATCAGCGGCAGCCCCAACCTCAGCCGAACCGCCCGGACTCTGATTGAGGATGCTGCAAATCAACCGTTCCTCAGTGTCGCCAGTCTATGGGAGATGGCGATCAAGTTAAGCCTTGGCAAGTTGAGCCTGGGCGAGCCCTTTGAAGTGCTGATTCCACAGCAAATGAAGGTAAATGGTATCAACCTTTTGGGCATTGAGATAGAGCATACGGCTCTCGTGGCCAGGCTGCCATTCCATCATCGTGACCCATTCGACCGTCTATTAGTTGCACAAGCAGTGGTGGAACGAATGCCCATCGTAAGCGCTGATGCTGCGTTTGACGCATACGAGGTCGAAAGGCTGTGGTAGCAGCGGAGTACCGCCCAACTCTGTCCCCTAGCCCTGGTCAGCCCGAGGGCGTGGTCCAGTCGTAAAATCAGGATGTCCTCGGCCAGCAGGTTCGGAGCACCCCGATTCTGTTGTAGACTGTAGTGAGAACATCGCGCCGACTGGTCCAGCCTATGCAGATTGATTCCATCGTATGCCCCGATAAACTCAGCGGTGTTTCGCAAGCGGACACCGACGAAAAAATCGGCGAGTTCTGGGACACCCACGATTTTACCGACTTCGACAATCCTGACGTGCCCGACGTCAAGTTTGAGATCACCTGCGCTGTGCCTATCGAAGTGGAGTTGTTCACTGCCATTGAAAGGCATGCACAGAAGCGGGGCGTGCAAGTTGAGACGCTGGTGAATCTGTGGCTACAACAGAAACTCGCCGAGCAAGTGCAACAAGCAGCGGCGTAGTTGTTCAGCCCCATGCGTTCTCGGCCACCTGGACCACGGTGGCCACAATGCCCTCCACCTTGCGCCTCATGCGGTCCCCGTGACCGTTTGCTCGGCGGCACGGCTCAGTAGCCCAGTCGCACCGCCAGAATGTCCTCGGCCAACAGGTTTTCGAGCACCACGGCCAGCACCATTTGTCCCTCAGCGGTCGTGAGGTTCTTTCCCCCGCCCAGGCACACGCAACGGCGGCGGTACCTGTCCCGCGCGTTCTTGCGGATTCCTCAGCACCTGGCACGGCCGGAGTTGATGTTTTTGCATTTCTGTTGTAGACTATGGATGAGCTGAGCGATAAGGCTCAGGCGCGTGGGTTGGCGGCTGAAAAACTCGAAGAAATGCTCCACACCGTCAGTTGGTGCAGGCGCTGTGGAAAGGATACGGCAATGACATTAGAAGAGATTCTTCAAGATATCCACGGATTGGACAAGCGATTGCAGAAACTCGAGCAGCAGTACGGCATGCTCTCCGAAGATATGTACACATTATACCGGTTGGGCGAACTGGAGCAGAGCCGTGACCTGATCCGCTGGGTTGGCTATTACGAACTGCGCCAGGAGCGGCAGCGCGCGTACGCGGCTGCCCTGCGCGAGCGCTTGTTAGCCCTGCGCAGTGCCAGTGCTGGCCAGCCCATTTCACTGCGCCCGCACCTTGCAGCACTGACTGAGGCGTGACGTGCTTCCCACCTTCGAAGAGTATTGCGCTCTGATTGCCAGCCTGCCCGATCAATTTCCCTCTATCCAGTCCTCTACTCTCACCGCGTACACCATCGGCCCGTATGCAGCCGAGGTAGAAGGCAGCCTGACCTTCGAGGCTGGCTACGTGCTTGATGTGTGGGAGTTGCTCGATCTATCCACCCATACCATCCGCAGTTACAGTTACGAACTGAACCACGCTGGAGAGCGAGTCTGGTGGTACGATCCCACCGAACATCCAGGGGATGCAACCCTGAGCAGCTCATATCCCCACCACAAGCATATCCAGCCCGACATAAAGCACCACCGCGTCCCTGCACCTGAGCTCTCATTCACACGTCTCAACCTGCCATTCTTGATCGAAGAAGTTGAGCGGCATTCAGCACCATTTGCCCCTCAGCGGTCGTGAGAATTTTTCTCCACCCAGGCACACGCGACGGTGGCGGTCCCTGGCCCGCGCAGCACACGAATACACGCTCACTTTGCTTTTTACCAACGGTGAAGTCAAGTCTTTTGATGTAAAGCCTTATCTGGACATCGGCATATTCACAGAGCTAAAAGACATGAGCCTGTTCAGTTCTGTCAAGCCTTTCTTGGGAAGCGTCCAATGGAAGAATGGTCAGGACTTTTGCCCTGATACGCTATACTTAGAGAGTGTGCCATGCCCGGATTTTGTACCGGAAATCGCACTTCTCAGCACCTTCCGCAATCGTCTTCGTCCGAACCAGCCCCCACCCTAACCGGTCACTCGCTATGAAGTCGAGCCGGCACATATACGGCGCAAACTCTTCCGCTCCTTGTGCCTGGAAGAACTTACATATACCACACTCTTCAAAATCCAATCCGTAGTCGAACTCCTCCCCATCTCCCTCCACGACCGAGTACACCCAGTCCCCGGCATAGCGCCGTTTCTGAGATTCCAGCGCCCGCTCCCGTGCCTTCCGCAGGCTGCGCTCGGTGAAACTCAATCCTCCGTAGAGACGAAGCAGGGACCGCGGAAACAGGTCATAGGCTCTCTCGACTGCTTCGTAGACGAGTGCCCCGATTTCCTCAACCGCCTTGCCGTGCGCTTTCAACGGCTTGTAGAGGGCCAGGAACATGGCGGCCGCAACCATGATCTGCGTGAGCGGGTTCTCTCTGCCGCCGATGTAGGGCAGTTGTAGGATGAGCGACTCGTATGCCTGCCGCGCTTCTACAGCAATGGCGTCAGTGAAGCAATCCCCGTAGTGGGCCGCTACGACCTTTCGGGCCACCCGGGCAGCCAGGCCGAACTCGATCACAAGCAGTCGCTCTCGAGAGATATAGTAACTGTGGCAAAGCATGACCCGATTGCGCGTCTCAAAAGGCTGCCCATCGGCTCGCTCGATAGGGACATTACCAGTCATCCACTCAATACCTCATCACCACCGGCAAATAGACCGCCACCCCGTTCACGATGACCATCGCCCGGCGCGCCAGCAGCGTGCCCGCCCCGTCGTCCAGCCAGGCGGTGTTGATCACCGCGCGCCGCCCGGTCAAGGCCGGGCTGACCGTCGCGCCAAACGTCACCGTCACCGGCACGCCCGCCTCCACCGTCCCCGTCCAGGTGATGACGTTCCCTGCCGCCCTATAATCCCCCGCCGAAGCCCACAGGTTGCCCAGGTAGGTCATCTCCAGCGGCAGCGTGTCAGTCACGCGCACGCCCGGCAGCGCCGGGCCGGGGTTCGCCAGCACCAGCGTGTAGGCCACCAGCCCTATGTGCGCGGTGTTCAGCACCACCTCCAGGTCGCCGTCGCCGTCAATGTTCCCCGCCGGATGTACTCGTCCGCGTTGGCCCGGCCAGGCCGCCGTTGCAGTCGCCCGCCTGAAAACGGCTTTCGACGTCGTGGGCCTCGTAGACGGTGGCAAACCCGCCACGGCCGAGCTCCTCAGTAATCTCGTACTTGCCGATGTGCTTGAGGCTCGTCATCGTTCCGCCTCCTCTCCCCATCGTGCGGCAAAGCGCGCGTACTGGGCCGGGTTGCACGCGCACACCCGCGCCAGCAACTCCTCCATCTGCCCACGGCGGAGGCAATGCACCAGCAGCCGCTGCACCTTCTGGCCCTTGCCCATCTCCCTGCCCAGCTCCTCGTAGACCGCCGGGAAGCAGTCGAAGCAAAACGTGACCAGTTCCTCGTCGCTAAAGGCCGCCGAGAGCAGGTCGCGCACCGCGGCCGTGTTCCATCTCTCGTCGTCTTCCCGCCCCTTGCTTCCTGCTTCCTGCCTCTTGCCTCCTGCCCCTTCCGCCACCGCTTCGGCTAACTGGCGCTCAGGGTGGACTACTTGCGCCAGCCGGCCGCCGTTTTGCTGATCGCGCTGGGGTTGGGGGCCTGGGTGTCCGGCTTGGGCCTGCTGATCGGCGTGGTCGCCAAAGGGGACGAGCAGGTGATCCTCTTCTCGCTGATCGCCATGTTCCTGTTCACCGGGCTGGGCGGGGCCTTGGTCCCCCTGGAAGTGGCGGGGGAGGCCTTTGCCGCCGTCGGGCACGTCACGCCGGCGGCCCGGGCCATGGACGGGTTTCAGAACGTCCTCATCCGCGGCCTGGGGCTGGAGTCGGCCCTGCTGCCTACCACTATCTTGCTGGCGTACGCGGCGGGCTTTTTTGCCCTGGCGCTGTGGCGCTTTCGGGCCGGCCGGGCAAAGTAACACTAGTCGGGAGAATCAGAACAATCTGCAGAGCCTCTCAACTACATCGGTAATCATCCGTTCGCGGCGCGCGCCACTCCAGATTACGATCCCTGATCCGCAGACTTCCCCACCTTTGGATTCGCATAGTTTTCTCATCGTGTTGACCGCCTGGTTTCCACCCGTCCAGTAAAAGGGTAAGGACTTGGTGACAAAACAGGCCACTTTCTTGCCCTCCAGTGACGCAATCTGCGCCAGGTAGGCTTTCATTGCCGGTGACAGGGCAAAGCCCAGTACCGGACCGCCGAACACGAGGGCATCATACGTGTCGACTTCAGGCGTCGTCTTGAGCTGGAAATTGCTTACCCCCGACCCCAATTCGCCGGAGATCTCTACCTGTTCGATGCTCGCCAAATGTCCGGCCGCGGAGAGTCTCTCCTGAAGCCTCAGGGCGACGGAATGGGTGTGCCCGGTCTGAGAAAATACGATAATCCCGATATTCATCTTGTTCCTCCCTATATAGAGATGGCTGACATTCTGCAATTTCAACCCAGGTCAATCTACCTGACTATCATCACTTGATGCCCTGAGTGCGTCCAGTCGCCGCTTGTTCTCATAGGGCTGGATGAAACGGACATGGTCATCTTCCGGGATTTCCGCGCCGATCCTGCGCCTTACTTCCTCGTATACGACCAGGCGTTGCGTCAGCCTATCACACACGTAGTGCTCGCATTGCGAACAGTCCGAGTATACAGCGGAATACACGCAAGTCAAATACCTGGGAGTACGAACATGGAACAACCAACACTCCCCAACACTTCATTTGTGCAAGGACCGCCCTCGGGATATAATCTGCTCTATGGACAAACCAATCGGATTTATTTTGCTTGCCGCGCTGACGGTAACGGCGTTGTCAGGTTGTTTCGCAACACCCGGAGCCATGCCAACTGTCTTCTCATCAACCCCTGTGCAACCCGCTGCGACGGCCACACCGGAAGCCGCCTACCAGCCGCGCTTCGAGCCACAGACGTGCTGGTT
>Ga0172366_10001918_pt1 | contig 16241 bp, 15 predicted proteins | sample LakKivSesite69cm_FD_114533 | JGI IMG/M metagenome (GOLD analysis project Ga0172366, IMG submission 114533) | Sediment microbial communities from Lake Kivu, Rwanda - Sediment site 69cm | ecosystem: Environmental > Aquatic > Freshwater > Lake > Sediment | place: Rwanda: Western Province, Lake... | reverse complement strand
TATAAGTGGTAATGTTGATCTTCCCGGTGGATCTGAATTTGATTTAATGATGGTTCCAACCGGGACAGTCTTAGATCAAACTTTATTTAATTCTATTATATACAGAAACGCCTCAAATGCTTCTGGATTTATCTTATTACAGAGTTCGTACACTGTAGATGGTCCTTTTATGACTGTGGCGCCCGATCATGCAACTATGAAAAATATAGACTCGCCGTTCTGTTTTGGTAATAATTATTTTAATATTGCGTATCAGTTAAGACTTAAAAATTTGGTTACTAAGGAGATACTAGCTACATATTTTAATTACGATACGGCGAAGGCATATTTAGCTCCACCTAGTATTATTCACCCTAATAACATATCTTTACTTTCAGAGTTTGATGGTGTTAGTAGTGGAAATATGTTACAATTAAAACTACGCATGAATCTAAAAGATATAAACGGTAGTTCTATTGATATTCCTAACTATCTTATGTCTAAGCCAGATCCGTATTTTATTACAATTAAAGATTCTGCTGATAGGTTCTATTCAGCGTCTGGAACACTTCTGGCTCCTAGTTCTTCTGATTCTCCTAGCTGGTTAAATTCTACATATTTTCCTGTATTTTCTGGAATTCAGATTACTCTTCCAATTGCTAGTGGATCAATGTCCGGTGTAACTGATGTACAACCGCAGTTTACAGATTATATGATATCTGTTAATACTGTAGGAATCGATGGAAGTTATAGAGTAGATCTGTCTGGTGTTCCAAATGGTTTTACTTTTAATACTAAGCCAATTAGAGAACAATACAATAAGATAAACACCGATTCTGATGGAATCGATCTACAACCTACTGGTATGGAAGTTAGGGTTGGTAATAACGTGGAGCTTCATAAGTATAGATTCTCTGTTAGTGTAGCTGATATTAGTTGTCAAAATCTTAAGTATGAAAAGTTTGGTACTTATATATCTGATACTGTATTACTCGATTCTCCAGTTTATACGTTTAGATTAATAGTAGATGAGATACTAGGAAATAACGATTCATATGAAAGTATTAAGTATTACGTATCATTTGATAATAATGAGTGGATTAGAATATCTCCAACTAATAGAGGAAATGAAATTGTAAATAATGTTATAATACCAAAGATGCTTATACTTGATACGTTAGATCTTGGAGCAGTACTAACAGGAATACAAGAAGTTTTATTACCCAATCCTGTCTACTCGTATAGACTTAGGATAGATTTAGATATGCTGGATGTTACTAGTGACAATTTTATTTCTCCAGAAGTATTATCTTATGAGTGTAGGATAGCCGACACAGCATCATTATTAAGGACGTAAGATGGGACGAAAATTACAGCTGGTTACAGAAAAAATAAGGAACGCGTTCTTGACTGGTAAGTTTGGGGATGGACGATTTCCAACTAATCAGGAAGTAGCCCAGAAACTATTACTTCTTAATGATGAAGACTATGAGCCCCTATTTAAGTATTTCGCTAAGTCAGAGTTTAACTACGAAGAAGTATATACTGCCTTTTCAACTATAATTGATGATGTAGATATCCTATATCAAATGATGGAAGATCAATCATTAAGTATTCTTGAACAGTTATCAAACTCGCTTAAAGAACACAATGGCATTAAGCGAGAATTAAAAGCGCTAGATACGGAAGCAAATGGTATTATATCTGGCAAGCTTGGAAAAGATTATTTACAGTATGTATTCTATGATCAGTTTAATAACCTAGATAATATTGACTTAGCTACGTCTTCTCGCGATACTACTACATCTATTCCTATCATAGACATTAAGTCTGGTAAGTTATATATACCAAATTCTGCTTCGACTGTAATAGATCTATCTCATATGTATGGGAGAAAGTTAGATTTTGTTGTCTCTGACTTTCAGGGTTCTCTTATTGATAATGGCTTTGTTGGAACGTCTACTACTAACGCTATTCTAAATCCATTAGATCCGAATAGATTAGTATATAGAGTTAAGACGAGTGCTCCAACTTCATTAAAGATATCATTTGTATTACAACTTACTCCAACTAAAGAACAAGTATCTTTTAATCAGGTTTTAATAGAGTTGGATCCTGAGAAAAAAGGAAACATTAGACTATATTACAAGACTCCTCTTGAATGGAAACCTGTTAGTGGTATTGGAAGTACCCCAATTAAATATGATAAAACGCTTCTTAAGTTTGAAACTGCAACTAGTTCACATCTAAAGGTTGAGTTTCTAAAAGAAGGTCCAGATATTATGGACTCAAATGAGTACTTTATAGTACTTAATAATTTTGCTGTACTAAGAGCTACTACTGAAAAGAGATCACAATATCAATCCAAGTCTATTCGAGTTCAGCCGTTTTCTAGAGAGACACCATTCGTTCATACTATCTCATGTAAAGCTGAATCTATTATTCCAGATGACTGCGACGTTGTAGTTTCCGTTGCAAAAGATAAGATGATTCCAGGTTACTTTGTTAACGATATTGGTGAGTATGTAAGTCCTCAGTCTGTTAACTGTGCGTCCTTTATATTAGATTCTGATAATAATTTTGAAACAAGACACGTTCTTCTTTCTGATATTAAAGCACACCAAGATCTTCCTGGTATTGATAACTTAATTAACATAGATTTTGATTGGATTAAAGTTAGATCTGGTAAAGAAGATCTAAAGAATGAAAAAATTGTATTTAAGGATTCAAATAAAAAAGATGAGTTTGAGAATAGTCTTTCGTCTTTAGGTGGAATTAAGTGGGGCGATTTTAATCATCCTCCTAGTGGTATTTTGTTTGGAGATGAAAATCCAATTACTAGTAATGTATATACTTGGGGAGATATTACTTCTGCTGATGCTAATGGGTGGTATAGACCTAACATAGGTAACATTACTCCTACTGGAGTCATTCTTCCTAATATTTCACATCTTAATTTACCTGAGTTTTATAGCAATGGTATGAAGTTTTACTCCATCTATAGGTTTAATCCTTTAACTCCTCCGGTTGAGACAACGATTAAGATATATAATTATCAGTCTCGTCCTGTTAATAGTACTAATGATTATTATCCACACAATTTTATTTGGAAGTATAATACAAAGATTATTAATAGAACAGATACATTTCTAGCTATACCGGCCAGCGGAGTTGGAATTGTTGATTTTCCAAATTCTGGTTATATTAATGGTTCTATAGAAAATGTTCATTATGAAAACCACGCAGCGTTAATGTATCCTGCGGTTCATTTCAAACCACTAACAACTGGAGTTGACTTTGCGCTGCTGTCTAAACAGTCAAACATTGAGAGTTATAGAACCGTTCCAATTAGTATTACTTATTCATATCAAACATTTGATAAGTATAGATCCTTTTGGGAATCAAATATAATTTGCGATAATGATAATTCTACCATTAGAATTAACCAACCAAAGAATTCTGATGGGTCTACAGATAAGATTATTAAAACCATTGAGTTAACTAATTTAGATACTGCTAAGAAAGAAACAACAAAACTAGAAGATACCTTTACTAAGGTTTTAAAAAAGGGTCGATATAAAATAAGAATATTTACTTTGTCTGACGAAACAACACAGCGCTCATTATGGAATCCATTCACGATGTCTGTTGACACTAACATTCGTTTCGTGGCAAAGGCTGATCCCATTAATATGGTAGGTTTAGATACGCTACTATTCTCTACTCCATATGAGAATGACTCTAGATTTGCCATATACACGGATGCTAATAACTATAAATACGTAGTTATTAAAGAGCCGTCTAAGAATATAGTTCCTGGATATGAGTTTAATCCACTTGAAAAACGATACCAGTATAATACTGATAATGCTATTTTGAACATTGGTCACCACAGAAAGTTCTTTTATGATGGTTTTGGTTCTGATATTGAAAAATATATGACTGGTAGTTCTGGCACTTATATTGTTAATCAAAGTGGGAATATTGATTTAACTTGGAATGATGGGAGAACGCCTAGTGATTTTGTAAAGTCATTTTCTAATAAGTACTATCCAGTTCATACTACATATGGTAATAAGATTGATCTACAAGATGATGTGAATCATAGTGGATTTTTATTCTATGACTCTGGGGAAAATTTATCTGAGTTTTATACACTAGAGTATGAGTATCTAAATACTAGAGATAAGGCTAATGATAGGTTCTTGTACAAGATTGAATTAATTAGTAATGCAGCTGAAGCTACACCTATAGTTGATTCTGTGAGATTCATAATTAATGAGGTAGGAAAATGATATCTAACTTTCCTCTAACGTCTCTCGAAATAAATGACAGATTATTAATGTCGTATGAGCAGCTTGTATCTTTGTTAGGATATGAAACTATAAGTGGAGTAAAGACATATAATGGTGTATATGATGATGTAGGGGCGGCATTTGTATCAATTACTGAAGGTCCTAGCGGGCTTATACTATATGTAACTGATCCTGTTAGATTTAAGGCTATTGATAAAATGGTATACGACAACAACTTAAGAGTAGAGTAATAATGAATAAAAATAAAATAAGAAATACGTTGGCTGTTTTTCCAGAGATATTTGAGATTGATTATGGTTCACAAATCGACTCAGCAGATCTTAATCGTCTATTTAACTCTCTTGAAGAGTCCTGTCTAAGATCCATTCTTAGAGGCAAGGATCTTAATTCGTGGAAAGATAAGTTAACACTCGGAGTTCTTAAGTCTTATGAGGCGCTATCACTTGTTGTTGATACACCAAAAATTAATCTTAATGATAACTTTATTACTGGTCCAGTCGCATATAGAAGTAACATAGATGTAGATACTACACAACAATATATACTACATAAAAAGTCTCAGTTTAGTAAGATTCCTAGAGGAAATGGTTATGATGGAGCGGTGTCTCCTAATGTTACAGTTTTACTAGATGGAATTGAACAGAGTCAGGGCAGCGATATATATGATACTTTGGATGGTACAAATAAAAGTTTTTGGATCCAAACTATTTCAGATGAAGATCCACACGAGGTAGAGATACGACTTCCTCCGTCTATTACTAAACGGTTTAATTACGTAGAAGTGTATCCATTTCCTATATTTGGTATTGATATTGAGGCTATTGAGTATCTGGATTTTTATGGAAACTATGTAAGCTGTTCTCAAACTAAGACAGATCAGATAGATACGATTAAGCGTTTTGGTGGTATTGGCCGTCCAATTATATTATACCTTTCACCTAAAGAATGTAATAATGCATTTAAGATTAAGTTTAGATCAAAGAATGGTCTGGGTGTTATTGGTTTTAGTAATATAGACTTTAAGTTTATAGACTTTGATTTTAATATCGGTACGCTATGTTTACCTTTTGAGATACCCTCATCACTTAAATCAGATACTTATGCAAAGGGTATTCAGTTAGATGCCTTACACATTGATTATTATTTAGATAACTCTGAAAATATAGATGCTACTAATCCATCATCAGATCATCCTGTTATTTTTAGACTTAAGCAGGGTGTACTTAATCCGAATAATGGTAACATAGTTCCTAAGAATCCTGTTCATAATATAGATCTAAGAGTCTTTAATGGTATTAAATTAGATCAGATTCTTCGTCTTCACTCTACTGAGACACTTTATTTAGAGTGTAGTTTACGAGAATATAATGTAACTAGCCCAGTTATATTAGGCGCGCGAATATCAAGAGTTGTGGGTTAATTATGGATTATACAAAGTTAAAAATAGGAGATCTAGTTAATTATTCTGGGACTAGTGCTTCTTCTCTTCTTATTAGAACTGTTGAAGCTGGATTAAAGAATGCTCTAAATCCTAAGATTGCGACGCATACTGGTATAGTATGTAAGATGGAAGATCAGTTTTTAGTGTGTGGTATGCGTCTTAAGCCCGCTTTAGAATCTTTAGATGATAAAGAGATTATATCTGTAATGAGACATCCTGCTATTAACGATGCTGATAGATCTGAGATTAATAAGTTAGTTGCATATGGTGTAAGAAAAGCTTATGATTATGACTGGGCTGGGGATATTGAGTTTGTGCTTCCATTCGTTAAAGCATCTGATAAGAAGTTTTATTGTTCAGAGTATTATAAGTTTTTGACATCTAAGTATATTATTTATACAAAACCAAAGTATACTCCTTATGACTTACAGCGTATGTCTGGTTTTATAACAGTATGGAGTAAATAATGACAACTGAGGAACGGGTATCCACCCTCGAAGACAGAGTATATAATCTAGAGAATAAGTTTGTTGATAAAACTAATTCTTCAATTGTTTCTATGCTGAACTCTATTAGAACAGAGGTCACTACAATAGAGTCATCTATTGTAGCTCTATCTAATAAGATTAATTCTGCAGCTAGAAACGATGAGCTTAAAACTTCTGAGAAACTAACTCGACAGATGATTGTTAATCAAGGAAAGCTTATTAATAGAATGGAAGAGAAACTTGCAATGGTTTCCCTCCCCTCAGATACTAAGCACTATTTAGAACAACAAGAGATTAGTGACTTTCGTAGTACCTTTAATAAGCTTAAAGCTATGATGGTGCAGATAGAGCAGCTATACAAAAATATAACTGCCTATACCGCTAATATCACCGCTTAAGCTCTTAGGTTAAATGCTGGTAGTTTTATCTTAATACCATCATCTGAAAGACACTTGTTTAGGTATGCGCATGTGGAGCACTTAAAGTCTCCACATTTTTCTTTTCCCTTAAGTTGTTTGTTATATTTAATCTTCGATATTCTTCCGCAATGATACTGTCTTTCAAGTTCTTCATCTGAATACATTAGGCTATAGTCTTTTGGAGGTACTTTATTATCCAGGATATACTGATATAGTCTGTCTGACTTTTCAAATATATCATTTATATTAATCTTACATGCTGCTAGTCGTGCGTCATCACTAGTAGAAGTAGTTGACTTTGCTATTAGCTCTTCAAATCCATTTTCTTTAGACATATCAATTGTCTCAATAACAGAACCATTCTCGCGTATAGATGTAATAACTGGATATCCATCTTCAGTAAGATCAATCTTAAAGTACATCTTAGAGTTACTTCCACGATCAACATAGGCCAGATAGACATCCTTAACCATTATTTTGGATCCATCTTTTAGTTCTATTTCATCCATTCTGGATTTATACTTATAGACCATAGCCTGCATTAGATTATTAGCAGATGGTAGGGGGCGCTTATCATTGTAACCAAAGACATCATTAACTTTAAATCCATCGATTGTCTTGATCTCTAGGATATTATATACCTCATCGTCTTTAATAATAACGTCTAGCTTACCATTAGTAAAAACATTATTCTTTGAGTCTGGGAACTTAAAGGTTATTCTTACTTGGTCTTCTACCCACATGTTATTTTTCTTGAGCAAATCAATGAAGTCGTCCTCGCATCTCTTACCTATATCTCCAATCGTCTTGAGACGCATAGAGACAGGATTAGAGTAGGCCTCTCCTTTGATCTTGTAGTAAAGGGACCTTGAACACTCACCCGTGCTAAAAGGGCCCGCAGACGTGGTTAATTCAGAGGGCCATATCTTGGCCTCAGTCCTAGCCGAGGGACTAGGCATAGCTTTAATCTCTTCCATTAGCATCATGAATAGTTTTTTAATAAACATTAGTTATTCTCCATTTGGAATATTAGTTCTTGTATTTCATCTTGGTTATCTGAGTCTTCTTCTAATGGACACCAATTTGGAATTGTATTATTAATTACGTATGTTGATATGTCTGTGTTATATCCTAGTTCATCTTGTTCTATGGCGATACATTTTCTATCTTCTACGTGTTCGTGTGTATCGTAGTTTTTATGTGACCTGTTTAAATAATAAGGGCAGATATTACAACTAGATACTCTAATTATTTTGGGCATAGTCACCTCCTGTATATAATATAAGTCTTTTAAATACATAAGGCAATGCCTTTATTTCTTAGGACCCCCTTGACAAACTATTTGAAAACTTGTATATTTAGAGCGGAAGCGGGAGAGGAGAGGAGAGAAGAGGAGTAGTAATATATATAAAGGAAATATAAATGGTTCTAATAGCTTGTGAGTATAGTGGTATAGTTCGGGACGCTTTTATTAATGTTGGTATTATGTCCTCCACCTGGCGCGAGCCAGGCCAGATAGTTAATCCATATCAGTTTGGTAACTATGTTAGTAAGAAGATTTGTTTGTGGCTTAATGGACTACCCAGACTAGTACCTACGGCAGTCGTAGATGGTAGTAGATACATTGAGTCGCCTAGTGGAAGAAGGTACCCTGAGTGGTGTTGGAATACTGGTGGTGGATCTGGTAAGAAGCGGTCTGAGTTCTTTCCCGGGGTGGCTGAAGCAATGGCCCAACAATGAGCAGAATATTTGGGGGTAGACATTGACTTTTAGTTTTAAAAGATGTATATTATAGCTATGAAAACTTAATCATAGGAGTGTCTATGCAAAAATCAGATTCGATAGTAGAACTAACCAAGGCCCTCGTTAAAGCCCAGTCCAGTTATAATGCTCTAATCAAAGATTCAAAGAATCCCTTTTTCAAATCTAAGTATGCAGACTTAGCTGCTTGTATCGAATGTACAAGAGAGCCCCTCGCTCGGAATGGTCTTGCTGTTATGCAGTCTACTGAGGTAGATGGTGATAAGACAGTAGTAGAAACTATTCTTGCTCATATTAGTGGTGAGTGGATTGCAGGACGCTATCCTCTTACACCTATTAAAAATGATTGCCAAGGTCTTGGTGCAGCTCTAACTTATGCAAGGCGTTATTCGCTTACCGCTATGCTTGGAATTGCTGCTGAAGATGATGACGGTGAGACTGCTTCTGGTCGTGGTGGTACTCGGGTCGAAGATAAGCCCGCTGCTGTGTGGTCTAATGCTCTTATTGATGAAGTAAAGAAGCTTAGTCGTGATGGTAAGGTTGGGCGAGATGTTCTAAAGGATTATATACAGAGATATAATCTTTCAACGGGTACAAAGTATGAGAACATTACTGATCTTAATAGTGATGAGAAGCTTCGTGGACTGATCTCGTTTATCGAGAAGACTCCTCCCTCAAAAATCTAAGGAGCGCTAATGTCTCAGCAAATTAATACAGAACTTCAGTCTGTCATAGAAGCAGTTCATGGGCACTTCAGAGAATATCTGGAGTCCCATGATATTAAGATTAACAGCAAAGGTTTCTTTAAGTGTATATCACACGATGATCATAATCCCTCAATGTCCCTTAGTGGGACTGAGGGCTTTAAGGATCGTGTTGCTCATTGTTTTAGTTGTGGTGCGTCGGTTAATATATTTCATGCTGCTCAGATATTAGAAGGTCTTCCTGTTAATGGAGCAGAGTTTTATTCTATTACGCTTAAAACATTGGCTGATAAGTATGGTATTCCATATGAACCGATGGCATTGTCTGAAGATGAGAAGATAAAGTATCAGAAGAAGGCAGCTTATAGAGATGCTGTTAATGTAATTCATGGCTTTGCTATGGATCACGGCAAGCTAAAAACAAATCACATAGCAGTTCAGCATCTTATCGATCGTGGAATAGAAGAAGTGTCGATTAAGTATTTTAAGATTGGTGTTATCTATTCATATGCTGACTATCTAGCCGAAATGGATAAGAGGGGTTGGAAGAACAGAGAAGAGCTATCTGAATATGGTCTAACTAATGAAGCTATATTTAATAATCATTCAGCTATACTTCCAATTATGAATGACGTTGGTCAGCCTGTAGCGTTTGTTGCTCGTAACGTGTCTTATAATGCAGATGATCCTACATCTAGGAAGTTTATTAATAGTTCTACTTCCGATATCTACACTAAAGGAGGTATACTTTATAATTATAACAACGTAAAGAAGGAGCTTGGTCCATTATTTATAGTTGAAGGATATCTTGATGCTGTCTATCTAAAGCAGATGGGACTAAAGAAAGTATGTGCCATTGGTGCAACTATTCTTACTGAACAGCACGTTGATATGCTTATTCGTGACGATGTTCGAGATGTAGTTATAGCGCTTGATCCAGATCAGGGTGGTAAGACTGGTGTCAAGACGGCGCTCGATAGAACTGCAAGCTTTAAGTCTTTGACAATATCTATTATTGATCTACCGAATGATCAAGATCCTGATTCGTTTGTTAGAGAGAGTGGACTGCAAAGCTTTCTGGATATTAAGCGCAAGTCTCCGTTTCAGTGGTTGCTTGCTAACTACTCGTATGATCAAGATCTTACAGTTGTTGCACAAAATGCAATATCTATCATAGCTAAAGACGAGAGTGCCATATCTAGGCTACGAATGATTAAGGAATTGGCTCAGTTTACGGCAATAGCAGAATCTGATATTCGTAGAGATGTTGAGTCATTAGTTAATAAGCGGGACGATAAGTATCTTGAGGAAGTTGCACTAATTAATCATGATGTTCAGATTAAGCTTAATCGTAAGAATGTACAAGAGACTCGTAAAATCATTAGAGATGCGTCGAGTAAGTTAGATCAGATAGAAGAAAAGTTTAATCGTCCATCAGATCCAAGAAGTGACTTTGCTAATAAATTAGATCAACTTGAAAATAAGATTAAAGGTGGTGAGTATACTCATGGATTTCTTACACCGAACTTTAAGAAGCTTGAAAACACACTTGATGGGGTTCCTTATTGGTCTAATCTTATGTACATTGGTGGGCGTCCGTCTGCTGGGAAATGCTTGGGTAAGGGTACAAAAGTATTAATGTATGACGGTACACTTAAAAGCGTGGAAGATATTAATAATGGTGACAAATTAATGGGTGATGACTCTACCCCTAGAACTGTAATGGGCGTTACTACCGGCGTAGACAGGATGTATACCGTTTCTCATTTTCAAGGGATTTCGTATAGAGTCAACGAACCTCACATTTTATCATTAAAACGATCTAGAAATGGTAAAGGTCTCAATCCTACTACACATCATGGAGATGTAATAGATATACCATTAAATGAGTATATTTCAAAATCTCCTAAATTTCAAAATAATTTTAAGGGATATAAAGTAGGAGTTGAATTTAAAGAATGTGATTTAAACATAGATCCATATTTTATGGGCATTTGGCTTGGAGATGGGTCATCTAGTAATGTTACAATTACAACCAAAGATGCTGAACTAGTTAATTATTTAAAAGAATATGCTACTAAATTGCATCTAACGCTTAGAGAAAATCATCCCAAAGATAGATGTAGTTATTATTCTATTACAAATTCTAGGTCTACTAGTACTAATAAAAATAGTCTACAAGCTATGTTAAGAAAAGAAAACGTTTTAAATAATAAGCATATTCCTCAAAATTATCTTATTAACTCTAGAAAAAATAGACTATCTTTACTAGCAGGATTATTAGATACAGATGGGTATTTGTGTAATGATAGGTCGTATGAATTTGTTCAAGTAAACGAAAATATTGCGTTGCAAGTAAAGTTCTTAGCAGACTCCCTTGGTTTTAGAACCAGTATTGTTAAAAAGGACTCACGAATTATTAAACCCGATTATGTTTTTCATGGTTTTGCATATAGGTTAAGTATTTGTGGAAATATATGGGAAATACCGGTAAAAATTTCTAGAAAGAAAGCGAGTATTAAGAAGAGACGAGACTGGTCTATGTCTGGTATAAAGATTAGTTTTGATAAAATAGATAATTATTATGGATTTATGTTAGACGGCAATGGTAGATTTTTATTAGAGGATATGACTGTAACGCATAATACGGCACTTCTCACGGCCCTTTCTCTTGATATTGTTCAAGCTAATGAAGATGCGGCAGTCTTTTATATGAGTATAGATGACAACACTGATCTACTTGCTACTAAGATTCTTGCTGTTAGATCTGGTTTATCTACTACACAAATTAAAAACTATAAGGAACTGAAAGGAGAAAATCAAGCTAAGTTTGATGAGGCTATGTCGTTTCTAAAGAGTATAAAGGATAGGTATGTAGTAGCTGATTCGTCGCAGGGTAACACTATTAACCATCTCGAAGCTCATATGAAGTTCTTTGTTAATTCTTATCCAAAGCATAAGAAACTATTCCTACTGGATAACTTTCATAAGCTTAATATGTTATCTAATACAGATAAGAAGATGGACGCCATTAGTGATACAAGCTCGCAGATTAAGTTAGCGGGTCAGCTCTACGATCTATCTATTATAGCTACGGTCGAACTAAGAAAGCTTGAGAGTGAAGTATCTAGACCCACTAGACAAGATATGCAGGGAAGTAATAAGCTAGACTATGATGCTGATGTGATTGCACTTGTGCATAACGATCGTCAGGTAAATAGAGAGTCTGTCTTTGTTCATCATGATATTAAGGACGATAAAGGAACTCAGATTGCTATGCCCATTATAGAGGTTAATGTTTGTAAGAATAAGATCAATGGTAAAGATGGTTATATTGGGTATAAGTTTAATACTGTATCTATGAATATGTCTGAGATGTCGGGTGAGCAGTATGGTTCAATTATTAATGAAAAAAAGAAACGTCAGGTACACGGGATGATATCACGAAATGACTAATAGAATATCAGTACAAACATTCTGTAAGAGGGCATTCGGTTGCCCTCACTTTGTTCGTAATAAAGATTACGCACACCTAATTAGTGCATTGTTTGGGTTATCTTTGGTTAATGGTGTTATTTCTACCGAAGTTTGGGAGGAGGAACTTAATGCTAATCTTAAATACAACGTAATTAAAGCTGATAGAGATGAGTTTGTTTCTACTTGTACGCTTTGTCTTGAGCGTCTTCTTTCCTTTTTCTCTAATGCTAATAATAAATTTAGTGATGTCGGTGCAACCTATGACTATAGAGGTAAGTTGCACGGTAAGATTGGAGGAGTTGTCTGGGATGGTGAACAACGATATACCTTCGACCTTTCATTTCTTAATACAATGGATACCTTTTATAATCTAAAGTATCACAAGTTTAATCTTTATTTGTATAATAAACTCAATAACTTACAGAATAATCTATTAATAGTTTCGCCATTAAGTAATTCTAAATACTTAATAAATTATAATATTAATGACTATACTATTGACAGAGGTTTTCTATCGCTGATGATTCGTAACTCATCTAGAGTTCCTGGATATCAGTGTACATTTTGTAAGGAAACTTCTTGTACGCCTAGATTAGTTATGTGAGGAGAAATTATGATTGAACTACAAACAAAGAGTGGTAAAACAATTGGTCATATCTCTGATAGTATGTCAGATGAAGATTATGTTGTTATCGATAATAAGAAAGTATCTTTGTCTAAGGTTTATAGAGATAAGAAGCTTCGAGATGCATTGAACGACGAGATTAAGAATTTTGTAGAACCTTTAGTCCAGGAAACATAATGAGCTTAGACTCAACCAGTAATATTAATTTAGATAAGCTGCCAGAAAATGTAAGGGATGCAATTTATGCTGAGTTGCGTCCCCTTCCTTTGAAAAAGAAGCTTATTATATTCTCTAAGATCATACACGGTAACCAATTTAGAGTTACTGCTAATGATCTTTTTAATATTAATAAGCAAACCCCTGCTCTTGTATACAAAACCTTCATAAATAACGTAATTAAAAAACTTAACCCTTGATTTCTTGTTTTAAAAGTATTATATTATGTGTGGTTAAAGTTCTTACCTTTTCCGGATTAATATATGAAAAGAATATTATTTGTATGTGATTCGTATCGTCGTCAGACTGGCTATGCTACAGTTGGAATGAATATTATTGAACAGCTTCTTAAGCTGGATAGTACCAAAGAAAAGTTTGTAATTGGACAGCTTGGTATTGGTGACGTTCCTATTAATAGTACTCCTCCGTTTGAGTATTACACTATAATTAAAGATCACTCTAAGTGTTGTGGGCGCGGTAACATAATTGAGCATTATAATCAAACAACTAAGACTGTAGAGTATATAGAGCCGGGATTGTTTCTTAATTTACACGCTAATCAGGCACATTGTCCTCGTGGTGAGAATATTCCTTCTGATGCATATGCTCAAGAGTCATGCTTCTTTGTAATTAACCATTTTAAACCAGACATCGTAGTTGCTATTAATGATATCTGGGGATTCTATAATATTAACTATCTAAAGAATCGTGGTCATTTTAAGTTTGTTCCGTATCTTGCAGTTGATAGTGAATGTTTTCCACCGATGATTGATGCTCAGCATCCAGGTCTTCCCCCAATTAATACTATTCAGTGTATTGGAGCTTCCAATAAAGTTGTTGTCTTTACAGAATTTGCTAAGAGTGAAATTAATAAAACCTGTAAGATAGTAACTAATGGTCAAGAGTTCACTAACCTCGAGATTATTCCGCACGGAGTTAATCAAAGTCTCTTTAAACCTCTTCCTAATAGAACCGCCTTAAGAGAACAATACTTCTCAGTTAAAGATGACACTTTTATTCTAGGATGCGTAGCTAGAAATCAGCCACGTAAGAGACTAGATGCTATTTTTCAGGTCTTAGCTATACTTAAGAAAAAGTATGTGCAAAAGAATAAGAGACTTATCTGTCACTTTCATTGCGCAATAGAAGATAAGATGGGTAATAATCTTTTGTGGTTAGCTAAATACTACGATGTAGTAGAGATGTGTGTATTTGATAATAGACTTAGGCCAGGGTTTGGTGTACATCCCCAGATGCTTAACGAGATATTTAATTGTTATGATGCTCACGTTCTGCTCACTAATAGTGAGGGTTGGGGACTTCCAATTATAGAAACAATGGCTGCTGGTATTCCTAATGTAATATCTGATTATTCTGCACACGCTGACTGGTCAAAAGATGCAGCTATTAAGATTAGAATTGCTGCCAGAGTACATGAGGTGAAGACAGATCACATCAAGGGTATCGTAGATATTTCTCATGCAGCTAAAGAGATTAGTCTTCTGTATCAGTCGGATAAGATGTGTAAAGAATACTCCAAGAGAAGTCTGGCTCTTGCTACAGAATTAAATTGGGATAACATTGGTCCTTCGTGGGTTAAGCTCTTTGAAGAATTGGATGTATCAGATCTAAAAGATAATAGATATAATATTATGAAGGTTGATATGAATAGTGTTGGAGCTATTCCAGAGGATCCAATTAATACACCATTTAAATTATTGGAGTTATAATGTATAAAGTAAAAGATATTACTGCTGGAACTTATGTTAAAGAGTTTAGAAACATAGTTCCAGGAATGATAATTGAGGTATTCGACGACGAGGATAATCCAATCTTAGATAAAGAAGGACATAATAGATTTAAAGTTACATCGCATCCTAAAGATGTAGACCTTGGACTTTGTTTTCCAGTATGCACGGGAAGAAATGACGAAGACTTGTGTGTAGATGTTGAACCTTATCTAGAGTAAAAAACTATGTATATAATTATTCGCGGTGTTATTTCTAATTCTGGTTTTGGTCAGGCTGTTCAAGGTCTGATGCGTACAGCTATTAAAGCAGGACATGAGGTTGGATTTATTCCAGTCAACTGTCATGCTCCACAGCATCGTAAGGGATTTGATGAAGCTACGCTAGCTTGGTTAGATTCTATTACTATACCTGAGGATACACATACCTTAGACAAAGTAGTAATAGACGTGGGATCTCTCATATATGGGCTACAGATTCCTAAAATTCCATGTAAGAAGAGTATCTTCTATTGTACTTATGAGACAATTAAGATCCATCCAGAATATGTGAATATGATGAATTCTAAGTTCGATGAGATCTGGACTGCATCAAACTTTAATAAGGTATCCTTTATTAGTTCTGGTGTTAATAAACCAGTAAAGGTTATTCCTCATTACATAGATGAATCTAATTTCCCACTTGATGCTAAGCCTCTCGCTATTGAAAACAAGAGAGGATTTAACTTCTTATTTAATGCTGACTTTTCTTATCGTAAGGGACTACATCTGCTACTTCCGGCATTCATTGAAACATTCACTGAGACTGAAGATGTATCCCTTACCTTAAAACTTACTAAGAGTAATCCAGATCCAGATAAAACTAGAGAAGATATCATTAAAACACTATATGAAATTATCTATATGCGTGGACTTGGTGATAAACCTCACGCTCCTATCCTTGTGTATGTTGATTATGTTCCTTACAGTAAGTTAGTTAATATGTATAAGAGTGCTGATTGTTATGTGAGTCCTCACTATGGTGAAGGCTTTGCATATACAATTGCTGAGGCAATGTTATCAGAACTC
>Ga0172366_10001916_pt1 | contig 16245 bp, 14 predicted proteins | sample LakKivSesite69cm_FD_114533 | JGI IMG/M metagenome (GOLD analysis project Ga0172366, IMG submission 114533) | Sediment microbial communities from Lake Kivu, Rwanda - Sediment site 69cm | ecosystem: Environmental > Aquatic > Freshwater > Lake > Sediment | place: Rwanda: Western Province, Lake... | reverse complement strand
GGCGACCTGCCCGCCTGCCTCCCGCGCACGTATCCTCTCCGCCCCCGCCGCCCACCCGCATGACCACCCCTCGCGCCGGCGCTGGTCCCCGCAACCGCCCCGCTTGACATCGGGGAAATATGATGTATAAGTTGACAGCGATGACCAACGCACTTGCCCGGGCCAGATGACTACCACGGGAGTCCAGCACACCATCTACGAACTACTCCAATGGGCGCCCTCGCTCAGCCCGAGCCCGAATGGCATTGTGAATTCGCTTCAGCCAGGTAGCAGTACATCCTTGACTAAGTTGTCGTGCGTGGTACGGGTCCTGCAAGTGTCGTCGTGTCAATCCCGATGAAGGGAAGTGGTTCCATGAGAAGCACCATTTTCAGCGACTACGCCTCGCTCCCGAAGGAGTTCCTAGACGATTTCGGCGTGCTTTGGTCGATTCCTGATGAAGTAAGGGACAAGCTCATCCCGCACCTGTTGGAGTTCGCGAAAACCGAGAAATGGGATGACTCCAGGGCGGCTATGGAGAAAGCCGCCGCGGACCTGAAGACGGACGTGCCGAGCGTACTCAAAGCTCTGCGTCTACTGTACTACATTTATCACGAGTGGAGCCCGTATTCCGACTCGCCAGAAGCGTTCTTAGCCGACTTGGAGGAGCTGGATCTCTTCCCTGTAGAAAAGAAGGCCGTGGCTGAGCGGTTCTTCACTGCCTTCCTGGGAGCGGTCAAGTGCGATAATGCCAGGCGGGCGTCGAAGACGACAGCAACTTCGCTTCTACCAACTCTGAGAAGTGCCAGTTGCCTTGTAGATTTCCGCGCCGTGATTGAGAAGCCGTTCGGCACGGTCAGAGACGACAGGATAGAATCCTACGAACCGCGGAGCGTTGGTCTTGTGCCTGTCTTCTTGGTCAAGATCAGGCTCGAGGATGCCCACGAGCAACCCTGCGTATTCCAGTGTGAGGAATCAGGCATCAAGCTCCTGATGGACGCACTCCAGGCGGCGCTCAAGGACCTAGCCGCCGCCAAGAAAACGCTGCCCCGTAACCCTTCCAGCGGGGAGGCATGACATGTCCGTCATCACTGTTGTACACGGGATCGGCCACTGGGACCTCGGAACTCTCGTCGGAGTCCAGCACGATAGGCACCTCGGCGGCTACCTACTGGGCAGGATCGTGCACCGCGAGGAGCAGGCACGATTCGTAGCCAAGGCGTATTTCGCCTTCCCGGCTCGCAGAAACGTACCGGTCTACGATGTACGTGGGCTGTCGCCTGTCTTGGAGGAGCAGCCGTTCCTGCGTTACCCGCCGAAGCCGCAAGTGGCCGTCCTCAGAGTAGTTACAGGCCCACTCCAGGAAGCTCCTGTGCTGCAGCCCCTCGGCGGAGAGGAAACCGGCGCTACGTTGGCAGCGTCAAATAACGCAGTGGGAGATGCGATGGTAGAAGTCAACGCCAACGAACGGCTTCTCAAGGAACTGCTGGCCAGCGACACATGGTTCGAGAAGCACAAGGGTGAGTACGTTGCCATAGTCAACGGACGTGTCCATCGCACCGACCGCGACGCTGAGAAACTGGTGATGGAGGTTTCCAAGGCGTTTCCCCAGGACGAGAAGCTTGTTGTGGAGGTGCGCCGGGAGGAAGAGAAGGTCGAAGACGATCTTCCGGTTGATGAGGTGGAGTCCTAGGGCGTGTCGCTTCGCGCCAAGTACGGGAAGGTTCAGAAGTCCCCGGAGCTAGGCCCCGTAGTGAAGATGCGCGTCTATCTACCCGATGCCCCTGAACACGGCGTGGAGACAGACGCCGTCGTCGACACCGGCGCCTCACGGACAACGTTGCCGGAGTCAGTCATCACTGAGCTTGAGCTTGGCGGTAAGCGGGTGCCGAAAGCAGGCAAAGTGAATAACGAGCTTGCTGACGGCAGGGTCTTGGAGAATCAGCCTACATACTGGGTAGCGGTTCGAATTGGAGACTGCGAATGGGGAACGGTTCGGGTTGCAGTAAAACCCAGGCGGTATGCGATGATAGGCCGCGACATCATGAGGGACTGCACCGTGTACCTTCACGGTCCTGACCAGCACTGGAGGGCCAAGAGAATCCGCAAGCGTCCTTGCTGCCACTCTTCCCGCCGCGTGTCGAACGCGCCAGAATCGCGATAGCCCAGTTCGGTCACTAACACTAACACAATCTCAAGCGTCACGGTTGAGAGCCGTGTTTGACGTGCGGGTCGGCGAGGCCGAGCGCCGCTGAGCCGGGCGGCGCTGATTGACGAGGTCCGGGCGGGCATGGTGCCGGGCGAGGTCCGAAGTACGCCCGCCCTCCTGCGATAATCCCGGACACCCTCATCGACCCGCTCCTCTGACAATCAGGCCGCGGAACCGCGAGGTTTGCAGATGCCGGTGGCGCGGGTAGAATCGTGCGCGTGACAAGCACGAACAGAGGCATTCCGTGCGAGCTGTGCCGGATTCTGACCGATGATGGGCTGGAGCTCAACGGGTTCTACCAGCCGGGCGGGACGAGGGACAAGGGACGTGGGACGAGGGACTCGACCCCCAGTCCCCAGCCCCTAAGCCCCAGCCCCTTCTGCGTCGTTCACGTTCACGGGTGGGAGGGGAACTTCTATGAGAACCGGTTCATTGACCACGCTGCCGGGGCGTGTAGCCGCTCAGGGGTTGCGTTCGCGGCGTTCAACAACCGAGGACACGACTACATTGCGGACATATTGCGGGTTCGGAGAATTCAGAAGGCAGAAACCAGAAAGCAGAATTCAGAGTTGAGGAGGCGGAGGCAGGAAGGGCTTGACTATGTGCAGATTGGCGGCGTCTACGAGAAACTCACTGACTGCGTCGACGACATCAGGGCGTGGATTGACTTCGCCGCTGGACGCGGAGCGACGCGGGTCATCTTGCAGGGGCACAGTCATGGTGCGATCAAGGCCGCGTACTACCTGACGGCTACCGGCGACCCGCGCGTGTGCGGGCTGGTGTTGCTCTCGCCATCCGATGATATGGGCATCGCCCGGAAGCAGCTCGGCGACAGACAGTTCTTGAAGCTTCTCGCCCGCGCGCGGTCGCTGATGCGTGCGGGCAAAGGACGGCAGCTTCTTGCCGGAAGAGAACTTCAGTATCCAGTCTCTGCGGCCACATTCTACGACTGCCACAATCGGGACTCAATTACCGGGATGTTCAACCTGAGCCGTACCGACCGTGAGGAGTTCCCGGAACTTGCGTCCATCCGCGTGCCGGTATTGATGGCAGTAGGAACCGTCAATGAGGCGTTCGTCGGTGCTTCCGGGAAGTACCTGGCCGACGTCAGGGAGCATCTCGTCAACTGCCCCTCGTTCACAGGGGCGGTCATAGAGGGCGGGCCACACAACTATCTTGAACACGAGCCGGCTCTTGCCTGGGAGCTTGAAAACTGGCTTCGTAAGATGATTCAATCGAAGGCATGACGGATATATTCACGCTGCTACGTGAGCGGGCGCTGGAGCGAATGGTGAAGCACCCGCCGGAGGATTTCCTGGTCAGGGGCATCTGGAGGGTCGAGCTGGCGTTCAAGCCCAACCCGGCCGAACGCACGTTCAAGTACACGTTCTGGTTGGCGATGACGCGCGGACAGGGCTGCTGCTACTGCACCGGCGACGACCCGCGGGGACGCGACCTGGTCGGCCACGACGTGCGGGAACTCGTGGCCGAGAAGACCTGCATTTCCATAGCGGCCCTCGATTCGCTCTACGCATCGCTGGAGCGCAGACCGACCGCGACCTTTCAACTGGTCGGGACCCCGATTGAGAAGACCGACGCGCGGACCGAGATAATCCTGCACGAGGCCGAACGGCTGGTCTCCGGCATCTGCGCGCGCCCGGCGCGAGTGGTGAACGTGGGGCTGGTCGGAAATATCGTCCGGGACCTGGTCGCGCGCGGCTACGACGTGCGGGCGAGCGACATGGAGCGGGATACGGTCGGAACCCGGGTGCACGGCGTGCTGGTCGAGGACGGCACGAGGACGTTCGACCTCGTGGCCGAGTCCGACCTCGCGGTCGTCACCGGTATGACCATTGCTACCGACTCGCTCGAACTCATCGTGGATGAGGCGAAGAAGGCCGGGACCAAGCTGCTCGTATTCGCCGAGACCGGAGCTAACTTCGGCGAGGAGTACTGCCGAAGCCTGGGGATTGACACGGTCGTATCCGAACCGTTTCCGTTCTACATTTTCCAGGGCACGAGCACGATAGAAGTGTACCGTAGGACGTAAGCTCGAAGTACGAAGGCCGAATGACGACTGAACTGAGGGCAAAGTTCGAATGGCGGACCTGCGGATTGCCGTGCGGCCTTCGGACTTCAGGTTTTCGCCCCATCTGACTATGCGGTTTGAGGAGTTCTTTGTCCGCGCGGGCAGGTTCGTCGCGGACGGGGTGACGCTTGATGAGATTGCGCGCAAGTACCCGACCCCGTTCTATGTCTATTCGGCCTCGGCCATCCGCGCGAAGTATCAACTGCTTGAGGGCAGCTTTCCCGAGTTTGGTATCTGCTATTCGCTGAAGGCGAATCCGAACCAGGCGGTATCGCGCGTGCTATCCGGGCTTGGCGCCGGCGCTGAGGTCAGCTCACCCAGAGAGCTTGCGACCGCGCTTGAGGCCGGGTTTGGTCCTGAGAGCATCGTGTACGTTGCACCGGCCAAGACTGCGGCTGAGGTCGAGCAGGCGCTGCGGGCGGGGATTCACGCAATCGTCGCTGATGCGGCCTCTGACCTCGACCTCGTTGAGAGCGCGTCGCGGAGCCTGGGTGTCACGGCGCGAGTGCTGTTGCGCATCAACACAAGGGAGAGCCAGCCCGAAGCCAAGGAAGTGATGGTCGGCGGGCCGAGCAAGTTCGGGTTCGACGAGGAGCGCCTCGCCGCGGACATAGCCGGTGTCAGGCTCAGGAACGCGCGAATTGCCGGAATCCAGGTCTACTCGGCAAGCCAGGTCCTGGACAAGTTATGGCTCGCCACGCACATCGAGTACTCACTCGACCTTGCACAGAGGTCGAGCCGGGAGCTCGGGTTCAAGCTGGAGACCATCGACTTCGGCGGCGGGTTCGGCGTACCGCAGCATGAGCGGGAAAGCGAGTTGGACCTGGCCGGGCTGGCCGCAGCAGTAAGACGGCCGATTGCATGGTTCCGGGCCGAGCACCCGGAATGCCGGCTGCTGTTCGAGAGCGGACGCTATCTCGTGGCAGAGGCAGGTGTATTCGTGACCCGCGTGATTCGGGTGAAGGAGTCACGCGGCCGGTTCTTCGCCATCTGCGACGGCGGCATGAATGCGTTCTCGCGGCCGGTCTTCATGCGGATAAAGCACCCGGTCCGGCTGCTCAACCGGCTGAACGACCACGCATCGGCGCATGTTGACGTGTGCGGGCCGATCTGCACGCCGCTCGACTGTATCGCCAGGGACGCCCGCCTGCCGATGCCCAAGGCAGGGGACTTCGTCGGGCTCTCCAACGCCGGCGCGTATGGCTACACGATGAGCCTGCTCGACTTCATGAGCAGGGGACGACCGGTCGAGATATTGGCCGACGCGGGCAATCTTGCTGACGTAACCTTAAGGTCCTAGCCGTAAGCTCCGGCCAATCTGCAATCTGAAATCTGCACTACCCCGTGCCCCTCGCCCCTCGCCAAGGCCCAGAGTGCAGGGCCTACGTCCCGCTCGGGCCTGACGGCCGTGGCCTCCGGCGCAGAATCAGAACAAGCACAATCGGAAGCGAAACCAGCGAGACGAGCAGCATGGCGATTCTCAGCGCGCCGAGTCTCGTCCTCACGGTCAGGACGTGAGCCCCGGCCGGGCATCGAATGTAGGTGAAGTGGTCGGCCGTCTCAAAGAATGCGACCGGTCTGCCGTCGAGCAGAAACGATAGTTCCGGGTAGTAGCTGACCGCCACGCGCAGGAAGCAGTCGGCGCTGACCCTGAATCCGGTGACGACCTCCGGGTGACGAATCCGGGTGCTGTCAATCGCCAGCTCGGGAAGGCCGGGGAGCGACTGATGGAAGCTGCCGGCCGGGGTCGGTATGAAGCCGAGCCGGTGGCTCGCCTCGTCAAGCTGTACCGCATCAAGGAGCTGGCGCCAGTTGCGCGCCACGATGAAGCTCAGGTCCTCAACCAGTGTGTCAGGAGCCATCGGCGCGGTTCGGTTCGCGGCCAGAACCAGGCCCTGACCGGCGAGACCAAGGGCCAGCGGTGGCTCGCGTTGCGCCGCGACAAACCTGTCATCCCATTCCAGTCCCTGCTTAAGCGCCAGGAATGATGGTCCGGTGTCAGTGACGTTCACCAGGGTCGGGAGCGTGACGAGGTGGCTCACGCCCAAGAGCGCGAGGGCCTTGGGAGTGTCGTCGGATATGGTCGGCACCGACGCATCCCCGATGTCTCCGGCCATGTAGTCAACCCAGGGATAGACATAGAGCATCGAACGCGGAGCGTACTGGTGGTACGGCAGTCCGAGGGGAGTCGCGAGCCCGCCGTAGATGACGCCGACCGTCGGCAGCCTGAGCGTGCGGCGCGGGTCATCGACCTTCGATCTGGGGATGTTCAGGTCAAGGAGCCGGGCGTGAGGTTCGCCGCGGACAAGCGGATAAATCTCCTCGCGCACGGCCAGGAACTCGCTGCGGTCGGCAAGACGGAATTGACGCAATGGCAAGAGGCAGTCAATCATGACCACCACCGCGAGACACGTAAAGAGGACGCCGGGCCGGACCCTGTGTCCGGCCAGGGCGTTGCGCGCAACCTCATATGCGCTTGGCACCAGGAGGGCCGTGAGGAAGACGACAAACACAAGGAAACGCTCAGGAGGCAGGCCGGTCGTAATCAGGTACTGCTTCTCCTTCAGTAGCGCCGGGCCGAACGTCAGAAAGAGACTGACTGTCAGCCCGACGAGAGCAGGAATTTGAGACCGGGCGCGCCGCCGGAACATCACTGCCCCGATGGCGAGCAGCAGCAATAGGACGACGCTCAGTCCGAGGTACAAGCCGGCGTAACCGCCAACGCGCTCCTTGAGCCCGAGCAGAACCCTCCAATCCGGCACGCTCAGGTTCAGATGAGTAATTGGGAACCGGTGCGATGCCTGTTCGGCCGCGAACGGGATGAGAAAGAAGGCCGAGACGCCGGTGCACGCAAGCACGGCGGCGACGAGACTCCGCCATTCGTCTATCACCCGCCCCGGCTTCCTCGCCACCCACCACACCAAAAGCAATAGGAGCGTAAAGATGGCGTAAACAAGGTGAGCAAGGAACAGCAAGGCGACCCACAGACCAAGCAGCAGGCCCGGCCGCGATACTCCTGATTTGTGCCCTGTGTCCCGGTCTTCCAGAATGTCCTCCAGCGCAAGGAAGGCGAGCGGCAGCAGCACGTAGACGAGCGCCAGCGGGTAGTTGGCGACCCCGGTGAGATACATGGTGCGCCAGGGGATGACAAGATATACGATGGCTCCGAGCGCCGGGCCGAATCCTGCTCCCCTCCTAAGCAGATACAGATACATGGCCAGCGCGCTCGTCAGGTGCAAGAGGACCAAAAGAATCCGCAGGGCCAGGAGCAGATTCCCGCTCGTGAGCAGGGTCAGTGGCCCGCCGAGGAAGTAGAACAGAGGCGAATAGAACCGAAGGGCCGGGAACCCGCAGTAGTACATGAAGGTATAGAAAGGCGAGAACCCCTCTTTCAAGGCGTGATAGACCAGGCTCTGACGAGCAAGATGGGGCCAGACGTCAACCGTCGAAGGATGACCCGGGACAATGAACGGGTAACAGCTCAGGACTGCGGCCACTGCTACCAGCAGCAGGGCAACGCGGCTCGGACCTATGAGGCCCGACGCGCGGCCGGCGGCTCCCGCAGAATGCACGGGCTAATATAGCGACAGGGCCAACGTGGTCAAGAGGGGTGAGCGGAGAGGCAGACAAAATCAGAAGGCAGAAGGACGGACGGACCAAACCCCGCCGGTCGATTCCACACTTATCGATGACGGCTTGACTGCCGGTGCCGGCGGTGCATACTGGTACGGTAGACCCGAAGAAAGGAGAAGCATGAGAAAGGTAGCGCTCTTCGCTTTCAGCGGCGACCCCGCGTCCTTCGCCCACGCCATGCTGAATGCGATGGACATGAAGGACCGCGGCTGGGAAGCGAAGGTGGTCGTCGAGGGCGACGCGACCAAGCTGCTGTCCTTGCTCCGCAACGAGACCAAACCCTTTGCCGACGTCTACCGTCGGTTCCGGAATTGCGGTCTCATCGACTGCGTATGTCGGGCTTGCGCCACTAAGAACGGCGTCGTGCCGGTTATCATCGAGCAGAACCTGAGGTTCGGCGATGACATGAGCGGGCATCCGTCAATGGCCTCGTACTTGGAGCAGGGCTACGAGGTCGTGACGCTATAGAAATGGCGCTCGATGCAGGTCCGTTCGAGGCGCTGGCCGATAAGTACGACTCCTGGTACGACGGCAAGGGCCGAATACCATTCGAAACCGAGCTGGCGGCTTTGCGCCCGCTGCTCGCGGAGTTACCCAGGCCCTGGCTCGAGGTCGGCGTGGGCACCGGCCGGTTCGCGCAGGCCCTCGGAATCCCGCAGGGCGTGGACCCGTCTGCCGCACTGCTTGAGAGAGCGCGGGCAAGAGGCATAGAGGTCCTATACGGCGAGGGCGAGGAACTCGTCTTCCGCGCCGGCAGCTTCGGCACGGTGTTCCTGCTTACGACGTGGGAGTTCCTCTCTGACCCGCCCAAGGTGCTGCGTGAATGCAGGCGGGTGCTTGAGACTGACGGACGGCTGGTGAATGGCTATCTGGACCGCGATGGGAAATGGGGCGCGAGTTACGCGGAGCGGGGTCGGCTGGGGCATCCGCTGTTCAGCCACGCCCACTTCGACCGGTACGAGGACGTGGAACGCCTGACCCGCGAGGCCGGGTTCGAGGTCACGAGGACGGTGTCGACCTTATTCCAAGGGCCAGGCGAGGCAGTCGCGGTTGAAGAGGCGCGCCCCGGCTTCGTGCGCGGGGCGAGCTTCGTAGTCCTGGTGGCGCGTCCGGCTACTCGATAACCAGCTTCTCCGTGGCCGTGCCACCGGCAGATTCCAGTCTGAGCACGTAGACGCCCTGAGGAAATGACGAAGTGCGAATTCCGAAGGGCGAAATCCGGAGTCCGGATGATGAGAATACCTGCCGGCCAAGAGCATCGTACAGGTCAAGGTTGGCCGCGGACTTGGCGGGCATCGACCACTCGACCCTGACATCACCGCAGGTCGGGTTCGGCTCGACTGATAGGGCGATACGCTTACACGGCGTTGGCCGTTCCTCGGCTATGCCGACCTCTATGTGTCCCAGCGAATCGGTCTTGAAAAGCAATATGCTGTCGCTGGGTGAGTCGGACGTGCCGGCGAGCACATAGCCGCCGTCAGGGGTCTGCCAGACAGCCGAGGCCTGCTCCCTGCCTTTGCCGGGCAACACGCTGGTCCAGACCGTGTCAAAGCCGGCGTTGAGCTTGACCAGCCAGGCTCGGGCCGAGTCGCCCCAGTCAATCGTACCGGCAATCGCGTAGCCGCTGTCACGGGTGACACACAGGGCCTTAGCTTCGCTGCCTGCGTTTGTGTCCGAGGGCGCGACGTCGCGGGTCCAGACGGTCGCGCCGGTCGAATCGGTATGAACGAGATAGACCACGTTGCGGCCCTGCAGCGTGTCGAGTTCGTCGCCAACCGCCAGAAACCCGCGGTCCGGTGTCTCGCAGACCGCCTGTAGAGACGGGCCGACCGGGCCTGATAGGAGACGCGTCCAGAGCGTATCGCCCGCAGAACTGGTACGCACCATCCGTACGTACGACCCTATATAGTCGGTCACGTCGCCGCACAGGATGAGACCGCTGTCCCGGGCCTCGGCCGCGCCATTGACGTAAGAGCCCTGCACGCGGGGTTCATCGTAGGCATGAAACCACTCCTCGTTGCCGGCGGAATCGAGTCGCACGAGCCCCATGTCCTGCATCGAATCCCGGCCGGCGATGAGGCATCCGCCATTGCTCGTGGCGATAAGTGCGTACACGAGACCACGGTGCGGTGAATCGTAGGACCAGAGCGAGTCGCCCGAAGAGTCGAAACCCTGCGCGAAAAAGTGGGCGCCGTTTCGGATACCGGCAGCGACGAAATCGCCCCCAAAGAGGGCACACACATAGCCGCTCCCGTGAGCGACGCCCAACCGGTGATGGACCGAGATCGTATCTCCCAGGGAGTCGGTCCGCGCCAGAACGATGCCGTACTCGGTCGAATCCACCCAGGTCTCGCCCGATACGAGATACCCGCCGTCCGCAGCGAGCGCGACCGAGCGGCCGACGTCCTGACGAAACCAGTGCCAGCGGCGCTCGAACGTGACCGCCGCCAGCGCCAGCACCGGGAACGCCAGCAGCATCGCGAGCCCCCCGAGCCGGCCTTCTGTCGAATTCGTCTGTTTCACCTGCTACTCCAGTATTAACTTCCTCGTGGCGTGGTACTCCCCGGATTCGAGTCTGAGCAGGTAGAGGCCTGGAGAAAATGACGAAGTCCGAAGCCCGAATGACGAAGCACGAAGTCCGTATGACGAGAACACCTTCCGGCCGAGGGCATCGTACATCCTCAAGTCGACCGCTGCTCCTTCCGGCAGCGAGAATTGAAAACTCACGACCCCTTTCGCCGGGTTGGGTTCCATTGACAGAGTGACCGGGTCGGTCACATGCAGGTTTGTATCGGCTACTCCGGCCATCACGTGCCCTAGAGAATCGGCCTTAATCAGCAGGAGGCTGTCGGGCATGCCGGCCGATTCGGACGTGCCGGCGATTACGTAGCCCCCGTCTGCAGTCTGCTCCACATCGGTCCCGACTTCGCGCCCCCATCCGGGCAGAATTGCGGTCCAGACCGTATCGCCCTGGGCGTTAGCCTTGATCAGCCAGGCACGAGCGGAGTCGCCCCAGTCAATCTGGCCGACCATGGCGAAACCTCCATCGCTGGTCGCGCACATAGCTGAGGCTTGAGACGCGGCGTAGGGCGGCGCGAGGTAGTGGGTCCACACTGTGTCGCCCTTTGCGGTCGTGCGTATCATGTAGAGGGCATCGCGCTGGTTCAAGGTGTCGAACCTCACGCCGACCGCAAGGAACCCGCTGTCGGACAATTCCTGTACGTCATTGAGTTCCGGGCCAAGCGGACCACGGTATAGCTTGGTCCAGACCGTGTCGCCGCCCGGCGTGAGACGGACCATGCGCAGGTTGGACGAGGCATAGCTGCTAGCGTGACCGCAGAGGATATAACCAGAATCGCTGGTCTGGGAAGCTCCGCGGGCCCATGACTCGTCCATCGACGGCTCGTAGTAGTAGCGCGCCCATTCCTCGTGACCATCCGCGGCCAGTTTTATCGCGCCCATGGCGTACGCAGTATCCGGAATCCGGCCCGCGACCAAGCACCCGCCGTCGAGGGTCGGTATGAATGCCGAAATCGGCCCGCCCCACGTGGACCGGTACTCCCAGACTGAGTCACCGGCTGCGCTGTACTTGCGCACCAGGATTTTCGCTCCGGACTCGGCCAACACCGCGTAGCCACCGTCCGCCAGTCGGCAGGAGAAGCCGCCGTTCATGTCCAGACCGACGAGTCTCCTCACCCAGGTGGTATCGCCGAGAGAGTCGGTGCGGGCCAGCACCACTCCAAACACGTTTGCCGACATCTGGAATCCGCCGCTGACGACATAGCCGCTGTCCGCAAGCTGGCTTGCCGAGCGGCCGATATCATGCGTGTACCAACGCCACTGGCGGTGAAAGGTGGTCGCTGCCAGCGCAGGCAGCACCAATACCAGCAAGCCTCTGGCGACTCGGGCGGCAGCGACCATCTGAGCTTCTACACGCAGCGGCTATTCCATCTTGACCAACTTCGCCGACGTGCTGAAACCGCGACCATGCAGCCGGCAGTAGTAGACGCCGCGGCCCACGCGGTTGCCCGCGTTGTCCCTGCCGTTCCACACAACCCTATTGGTTGCCTTGAGCGTTCGTACCAGTCGGCCATCAACAGAGTAGATGCCCAGTTGAGCCGAAACTGCGTGCGACAGGTTGAACCTGATAGTGGCGTGTTCCCCGAACGGATTCGGGCTCGCGGACAGCCCGACCCGGACACTGCCTGCGGGCGGCCGTTGTTCAACGCCCGCAGTCTGCCTGGTCACGTAGAGTTCGAGGGGGTATCCCGGAGTAAGGTCGTGGCCCTGTAGTCCGGGGTAGTCCGGCGCATAGTGCGGGGATCGGAAGACACTGTTCTGCAGTTTGTAAGGGCTTCTGTGAGGAACCGTGTCGCCCTGGTGGAGCATCGTGTCGAGCAGATGCTGACCCTGGAACGGGTTGATGTAGCTCCAGACGACGGCGCTGTCCGGGCCGACTTCAAAGAACCGACCTCTTGTTCCTTCGCAAATCAGGGTGTGTCCATTGGGCAGGCGTTGCGCCATGCTCAACCTCTCACCATAGAAAGACGTAGGTGGAGTGCCGCTGTACTTCCAGGTCGCACTCGAAGGGCCGTACGGCTGGCCGGGCGCCGGCTGTTGGTAGTGGCCAGTGCTGTCAACCGGCGGAGTGATTTCCTGGACGGTTGAATAGCGTGCGCTTGGACCGCCTGTGCGGCTCTCGCCGTTGTCGAACACCATGATATCTCCCGCGCCCCTGAGACCAGCCTTTATCCACTCGGCGTCGTGGCAAGTGAAGAGTTGCTGGTTGGTGCTGTCACCCCGACGGTAGGTCTGGGGATTGCCCCACCGGTAGAGCAGGTCGCCGCCGTGGCCGTAGCGACCGCCGGTATGACCGGCTGCCTGCGCGGTCGTGGTCGAGTGGTCGATGACCCAGACCTCGCTGAAGCCGTGGACGCTGACCATGATCTGGTCGAAGCTGGCGTTGTAATCCAGCCCGTTGGAGTGGAGCCAGTCATTCGACGGGTTGCCGCTGTACGCGACGTTCAGGTCGACTAGTTCCGGATGGTCCGCAACTACGCCGTAGTTCTCCTTGGTCGAGTCGTAGTCCTGGATGAGATGGTCCCAGACGTGCCACTCCCAGACGATGTTCTTGGTCGCCGTGTCAACCTCGATGAGCTCATCGGGCCCCAGAAAACCATCGGTCAGCCTGGTCGTGTCGCGGCCGGCCGCGATCGCCTGGTCCTTGGTCTTCAATTCGTAGGCTATCGCCAGCATGTGGCCGTTGGGCAGCCAGATGGCGTCGTGGTGCAGGGAGCGGGTGCTGTCACAATAGGTGAAAGTCCACTTCGGGTTGCCATCCCAGTCAAAAAGCGTAACGCGGCCCCCGAAATAGAAGGGGGGCAGGGCCAGGTTGCCGAGCTGGGATAGCAGCCCGTTCTCAAGCAGGTAAGGTCCGCCACCTACGCACCCAAGAGGCACACTCCACTGGTGAACAGCGCGGCCCTTCTCGTCTATCAAGTAGACTATGCCGTTGTAGATGTTGGCGAAAAGCGTGTACCCTTGCCACGCCGTGGAATCCAAGCACTGAAGACCAACTGTGGTCGAGTCGGCCGAGAGCTCGCGGACGAAGCCGCGGATGGAATCGTCCAGCGCGCTGGCATCATCCCACGTCGGTACCCGTACCATGGTCGATTCGCCGAAGTGGAGCGCGTTCTCGTTGCCGTTGTTGTCCGGCTGGCCCGGCGACCAGCTGACATAGTTCATCGACTCGCTGGTGCCCCAGTGCCAGCCGCTGTCGGGTTCCTCCGCGCCGAATAGCTGGGAGCCGCCAATCCACGGGCCGGCCAGCTTGCCGGTGCCAGGTCGCTGGTACCAGCAGCGGCTTGGGTCGATGAGACTGAAGACGAAATTGTTCTCAGCCTGAGAAGTCATCGTGGCGAGATAGCCGCCATAGCCTTCGGCCGAGTCGAAGGCAGCGTTCCAATTGATGCCGTTCGGCGCGCTTATGGCATCATAGTAGTGAATGCTCCCGTCCGGATGGACCCACGGTTCGGGTTGAGCGCCGGCCAGGCCGGCGATAAGCGCGACCCCGGCAAGCAGGGCCGCGAAAGACAAGCAGTGCCTCTGTATTCTCATAGCGTACTCCTTAGCTTGTCGTGCGTACAGATCGGCGGAGAGTCTACTGACCGGCAGGACCGGATTCTCGAGCGCGGCCGAACTCGACGGACTACAAGCTGTCTGCGAGCCTTGTCAGTCTATGTTGCTACGGTCAGTCAACGTAATATCCTAGCTCCGGAGAAGCCGGACGTCAAGCTGACTGACGCGGCCGGCGTCAGTGGTTGCCTAGGGCCGCGCGCATAGCGGCGGCGTGCTCGGTGAGCGTGCGTGAGAACTCGTGAGTGCCGTCGCCCTGAGCGACGAAGAAGAGAAAGTCGTTCCGTTCGGGATTCAGCGCGGCGGCAAGCGCGCGGCGTCCCGGACTGCAGATGGGACCGGGCGGGAGGCCCGGGTGCAGGTACGTGTTGTACGGCGATTCGAGCTTCGTGTCCGCCTCGGACAGCCGGCCCCTGCGTTCGGGCAGCAGGTACTCGACCGTCGCGCATGACTGGAGCGGCAGGTGTCTGCGCAGGCGGTTCACAAACACGCCGGCGATGCGCGGGAATTCGTCCGGCATCTTGGCCTCGCGTTCGACAACGGACGCGAGGATGACGATTTGGAAAGGGCTAAGGGATGAAGGATGAGGGATGAAGGATGAATCGCGGAGCGGCGTGAAGACGGAGAAGAACTGCCGCATCAGCCGGCGCGCGACATCGGCCGGCGCCGAGCCGGTCAGGAACTCGTAGGTCTCGGGAAACAGATACCCCTCGGCCGCCGGCGCGGTCACGCCGAATTCCCGGAGCAGACTGGTATCCATACAGGCGCTCAGGAAGCTATCGGCCGGGCACACTTCGCGTTCGCCCAGCGCCGCTGCCACCTGGTTCATGGTATAGCCGTCGGGAATCGTAACCGTGACGACCGCCGGCTCCTCGCCGGATAGCAGCTTGAGCACGCGCCGCTCCCCGGTGTTGACCGAAAGGTGGTAGCGGTTGGGACGGATGCGATTGGAGTAATTGTAGTACCAGGCGTAGAACAGGAACAGCGGCCTGGAACCGATGACGTGCTTCGCGGCCAGCGTGTCGGCAAGCGCGCGGATGCCCATGCCCGGGTGAACTTCTACCTCGACCCGGCTGCCATTCGTCCGCGACCGTGAGGAGCAGGAGAGCGAACCTAGTACGACAAAGGACAAAGTGACAAGGACAAAGGATAAGCGACCCACGCTTATCTTGTCACTCTCCACTTGCTTAGTCCTTACGACTTTGTCTTTTGGACTTCCCCGCAAGGTAGTCTTCAAGGATGATGGTGGCCGCTATCCGGTCCACCGCTCGTTTATGCTTCGGCGCGCCGTGGCTGACTCGCGGCCGGTGATGCACCTTCCGCTCGGTATCGAAATATGTGCATTCGAGCACGCCGGTGGCGCGCACCGTGGAGAAGCGCTCGTCTTGAAACGCCACCGCAAGACCGGTCGCCTTTCTCAGTCGCCCGGCAAAAGACCGTATCTGTTCGGACCGTCTGCTCGGTTTGCCGGACTGACCCAGCGGCAGCCCAAAAACGACTTCGTCCACCTGCTGCTCGCTGATGACTTGACGCAACGCCCTGAGCAGGTGCTGCTCGTCCTTATGCTCGATAGTCGGAAGACCCTGGGCGATCGTCTTTGTTATATCCGACACCGCGATTCCGGTACGCCGCTCGCCGTAGTCGATGCAGAGGATTCGACCCATGGCCTTAAAGTGTAGAAGACAGCCCGCGTACTGTCCAGCGCACAGACTCGGAAAGTATCACAACAGATTACGCAGATGAACGCATGTCTAACTTAGTGCCGTGCCGACGCCGAGTACCAGAACCTGATCTGAAAGCTAGTCAAGAAGCTCACGGGAAAGCTCGTCGGGAAGCTCCGAGCAAAGCTCCTCACGAAGCTTCTCGAAGGGCGTATTCAAGGGCTTACTCGAAAGCTCCGGACAAAGCTCTGCCCATCGCTCCTCGCATCACTCACGGCATAGTTCCTGACATTGCTTCCTACGTCACTCGCGGCAAAGCTCCTCCGAAAGCTCGGTACAAAGCTCCTCTGAAAGGTCCTTCCCAGGCTCGTCTCAAAGCTGCTTCCATGGCCTGTTCGAAGGTTTCCTGAAAGGTGTCAGGACATAGGTAACAGGTTATTATCAGGACATAGGTAACACGTGGAGGTGTTTATATGTCCTGGATGGCTCGCGGGCTGCAACATGCCCGAGTTGAGTTTGTGATGATTGCACAAGAGGCT
>Ga0172366_10001915_pt1 | contig 16247 bp, 24 predicted proteins | sample LakKivSesite69cm_FD_114533 | JGI IMG/M metagenome (GOLD analysis project Ga0172366, IMG submission 114533) | Sediment microbial communities from Lake Kivu, Rwanda - Sediment site 69cm | ecosystem: Environmental > Aquatic > Freshwater > Lake > Sediment | place: Rwanda: Western Province, Lake... | reverse complement strand
TGAAGAGACGAAGCCTTAATGATTGCGGAAATAAGGCTTTAAAAAACTAAAAGAGCAGAGGAGGTTCCGAAACTTCGCTCACTCATAGAGGCTCCTAGAAACTCTAGAAGTCCTCGGTGACGAAGAACTCATGAAGAGCATAAAAACTAGAGACGTTCAAGAAGGCAGGCTACTCGGGTTCAAGGAACTCCTCAGAGAGCTGGGCTTGAATGAGAGCCACCCTCGCTGCCCCACGCGCGGAAAATTGCTAACTTCCCTCATAGCCGGGTACTCAGGGTTCTTAGCGCACATATCAGTATATGCTTGGGTTCTAGCTCTTAAATAAGGCTTATGGCAAAAAGCATATATCGCCTTTTAGTAATATGGGAATCAGGTGACGAGCCATGCCATTGAGGCTTCAAATCAGCCAGAAACTTGAACGCAAATTTAGGGAACTCGCGATGAAGAGGTTCGGCTACGGGAAGGGAGCTCTAAGCAGGGCTGCCGAAGAAGCCGTCCTGAAATGGATTTCAACGGTTGAAGAGGAGGACTTGAGCTTTGAAGGGGATCCTGTGGAAGCCATAGACGGGCTACTCTCAGACATCAACATAGACTCTGTTGAACTTCAACATGAAGCAAAGAAGATTTGGACAATAAAGGATGTATCTGGTTGACGCCAACATCTTTCTAGAAGTCCTCCTGTCTAGAACCAGAAAAGAAGAGTGCAAAAGATTCCTAAGATCGATTAGAGATGGAAAAGAGAGCGGCATAGTCACAGACTTCACAATCCACTCCATAATCGTGACCATGGATGGGCTTAACAGACTAAAGGAGCTTAAAACCTTCATCCTAAGCCTCCTAGCTTACAAAGAACTACACATACACCACACAACCACAGCAGACGAGGTAAGGGCCACAGAATTTGCTGTTGAGCGAAACCTAGACATGGACGACGCCATCCAATATTCATCCGCTCTCTCAACAAACGCTGACGCAATAGCCTCATTTGACAAACATTTTGACGGTTTAGAAATACCGCGAGTGGAGCCTCAGCCAGAGGAATAAGCTAACCGATCGACAACATAAACTGAAAGCCTCACCACCTCAAAGTCATGAATGAGATGCCGAGCCTCCCAGAAAAAATCTTGTTGCAGGATAGAACCTTACCCAGGCACTTCAATAAAGGGTAAGCATTAAATAATAAGATATCCCCCTGAACGACTGGTTGCAAGGCTATAGGGAATACATTTTAGGAAAAAAAAATTTTGAGAGGGGCCTAAAATGGGCTTATTTTCGTTAAATATTGATTTAAACGTGAGATTGGAGTGTGAAAAACTATCAAAAATGCTTAAAAAAGCGATGAAAACGCTCGAAAACATAGCGAAAAACAACCTAAAAAACAGTCTATCAAGGCATTCACCTGAGAATTTTTAGAGAACACCAAACTGACCTCGAGGGGATCGTAAGTTGCGGTGAAACAGTAAGAAGCTTAAGGTTAGACAAGGTCTTTGGGATGTACCCTTTCGACTAAGTCCACCTTGTCGTACTCTTCGTCCTCGCTGACTATTTTTGGTATGCTATATTCAAGCATAGTTGCCACGTTTATTGCGTCTTTGGGCCTTTTTAGCGGTGTGGCCCTCATAATTTCGAGAGCGTGTTCAAAGACGGCCAATCTCATTTCATACTTCTTGATTCTCGTCATCCTTAGATAGTCATGAACAATGCGGACAGCAGTTTGTGTGGAAGTGAGTTTAGATAGAATGAAAAGGGTTTCCTCCAAGGTTTCTAGGCTCGTAGCCGCGTTGATTTCGCCCTTCGCGGCTTTATCTATGATGTTCAAACATTCTTCATGATTTTCCGCGTTCTTATCGACGGTATGTACAAGCGTGGTGGAATCTAAAAAGTAGGTGGGCTTGTTTGCGTGCAAGGATTTTTCCTCAGTTTATCCTGTGAGGAATTCTTGTAATCGTTCCTCATCCGCCTTCCTCTTCAACTCCTTTGCGGAGAGTCCTATCGAAACATTCTTTGACAGCTCAAATAGGTCTTGCAGCGGGTCCTCGGAAACCTTGCTGATACGCAGGCTCATTTCTTCCCCCCTCGCCAGGATGACGGCTTCGTCTCCGGCATTTATCCCATACGTTTCGCGTATCTCCTTTGGCAACACAATTCTTCCCTGCTTTCCAACCCTCACCCGATATATCGATGTCATAATAACACCTCTATGTCCAGATAATAATAAGTGCCATTATATAAATCTAATGCCAGGCTCCATCCTAACCAACTTTTGCACAGTATTCCCTCTCCCTCTATACACGATTGCCCTACTCATTACGGTAGATGCATCGTTGCTATGACAACCAAACTGAGCTTGAATCTCACGTGATTACCACCGTGGCGATGTGTTAACGGTGAAGAACATTGTGGCGTTACGCGAAGGAAAACGTAAGACGCAAAGTTTTAGCTAGGGACCTGTCTAATGAGCTTGTGGAGAGAACATTAGTGGAGCCCGACTCCATTATGGCGAGCAGGGAAAACAGATTCATAGCCCAAAGGCTTTGCTTAAAGCCCGGCCTTGGAGATTGCTTATAAAAGAGATTAATGACGAAAAAGTCGTCATCACAGCCTACTGGGCAAGACCCAAAAGATATGTGGAAAGGTAATCGACTTGAAGTTTGAGTATGATAAGGACTCAGATATAGCATATGTGCGTTTCAAAGAAGGAAAATATGCCTTCAGTGAAGGGATGAATGAAAATGTGATAATAGACCTAGACATCGATGGCAAAATACTTGCGATAGAAATCCTGAGCATATCCAAAGTTTTAGGCCGAGAGTTACTGAAGAAAATGCTGACAGCAGAGACAGCCATCCTAACATAAACGAAGACCATAATACAGGCTCAAGAGGCTTACAAAACGACCACTTAAACACCAATAAACGGCGTTTAGAAGAGAAACACACTTCCTAACCGGATTCAACATCCTCTTGCTATACAACATCACGCTATCAGCCGAAAAGACGGGCATCTTAAAGAAGAGCCTTAGCACTCTTTTCGTAAAGGGCTTAACATCCTTGAAAAGCATTTTAAAGAGATTGCCCCTCTCCTAAATTAGGATAAATATGAAGAAAATTGAAGGAATAAAAAAGAAGTTAGCAGAACTCAGGCCGATGCTGAAAGGAAAATTCAAAGTGGAAAGTATTGGGCTTTTTGGCTCATATGTAAGGGGAGAGGAAAGGGGAGAGAGTGATTTAGACGTGCTGGTTGAGTTCTCTGAGCCGATCGGATTTTTTGAGTTTGTCGAGCTTGAGGGGTTTTTGAGCGAGGAGATAGGGGCTAAGGTTGATTTGGTTATGAAGGAAACTTTGAAACCTCGAATAAGAGAAAATATACTAAAAGAGGCAGTCTATGTATGAGAAGGGATTATAGGGTCTACATCGATGACATACTTGAGGCCCTCAGGAAGATAGAGAGATATACAAGGGGACTTAGTTTTGAGGAGTTTTCCAACGATAGTAAAACCGTAGATGCTGTGATAAGGAATTTTGAAGTTATTGGAGAAGCAACGAAGCGTCTACCAAAGGAGACAAGGGCGAAGTATCCCGAAGTTCCATGGAGGGCAATGGCTGGGATGAGGGATAAACTCATCCATGAATACTTTGGGGTAAACATCGAGGTATTATGGAAGACAATAAAAGACGAGTTGTCACCACTGAAGCCATTAGTCGAAGAAGTGTTAAAAAAGATGAGTGAAGCGATGAAGGAATAAATCTAATTCAAAAATCTATAAAAAAGCCTTAGCCCATGAACCCTCTGATGAATTCTCAAGTAAGAGGCTTACAAAACACTTGTCACAGACGACGAAAGACTCACCGAGGCAGCAGAGAGCATAGGCTTGAAAACCTCGACGAGTAGGATGCTCACTGATCGCACGCGCCAGAACCACGGACGACTCGGCGTTAGAACCGCCGATGAGCGTGGAAGCCACCCATTTTTGAAGGGTGGTAGTTCACCGAGCATGCAAAACGCCTTCTAGGTAAGAAAGGTATATGGGCTTGAAATATTCAAACTGTCTTACCGTGGAAAAGCTCAGGTCGTATAATGAATCCTCGCTTCTGCAGAATAAGACCTTGCCCTCTTTAAGAACCCTAACCCTTACGTAGAGGGGGAGCTGCTGGAATACTTGAACATCTAAGTTTGGGAAAGCCGCCAGGTACTCCAGCCTCTTCTTCGACAAAAATAACGGATCAAATTTTCCAGGTCTCAAGACCACGCAGACATCTATGTCAGAAAACGCTTCGCCCCTTGCATAGCTTCCGAACGACATCAGGGCCAAGACGTCCTCATCGGTCTTTACTTTCTCAGAAATCTTTTCAAGCTCCTTTAACACGAAAACTATTCCCCCTTTCATCGCGCCTTTTATTTCAGTTTCTGCGGAAAATCTCTCAATATGCTCCTTCACCAGTCACCGCTATACTCTTCATCATATTCTAATGGCGCTTTATAAAATGTTTCGCGATATGCTTCAAAAGCAAGAGGATGGTATAAATGACTTTCTTCTATGGATCGCGCGCAAGCTAATTTCCCCATCTTCCCTAATCGCCTCAACAGCTGAAACTTCCTTCTGCTAGGTTCTTCCGATCTATTCAGCTACGGTATCCCATTCAAGGATGGAGAAAGCGTTACAATCGAAATTGTTGATGGTAAGTTGATCGTTGAAAAAGAGGCTTTGCGCGCGCTATTTCTTTTCTTTGATTTTTTTGGATCCCGTGTTGAGGCGCTCTAGAAGTTCATAGTCTTCGCTGGCTATCTTCAACGCAATCTTCTTAGCCTTCTCTTTTGGATCCATGCCTCAACCAATCCTCAATTTCTTCAAGATCATATTTTCCGAGATCCTTAATAGACCTTAATGCTTCATCTAGATTTCTTATCTTCATGCTTTCTCCATTCATCTCTAAAAACTGCCTTGTAGCCACATAAGCCGTTCGTTTATTTGCATCTTCAAAGAGGAACGCAAACCTGAGCCGCCTCAACAAGACAGCGGCTTTTCTGAAAATTCCTTCCTCGTCTTTAACATGCTCCAAGATCTTCTCAAAGACATCATAGTTATTACGGACTCCTCGATGTCCACCAATTAGGTCGATCATTAAATTATTTACAAACTTTAAATCTTCAAAATCGGGATACCATACCAATTCTTTACATCACATCGTGTCAAGCCATCTTAAGGCTCAACCAATTTTTCAATCTCCATGTAGGTAAATAAAAAGATCTTATAATGTTATCTTGTAGATGAACTAAATTAACGTTTCAGACTTTAGTTATACCCACTCTTACGAATAAGAATAAATTTAGATGAAAAACATGGAAAACGATTAGCATGAGAAGTCAACGATTCATGTAAACAGGTTGAAGGCTTTGCGGCTAGAGAAAGTCTTGGTCACAGGAGGTGCTGGCTTCATCGGAAGCCACATCGTCGATGCACTAATCGCCGAAGACCGTGAGGTATATGTTCTAGACAACCTATGCTCAGGTAAGAAGGAAAACCTAGCCCAGCACCTAGGAAGAGAAGGCTTCCACTTCATAAAAGGCGATGTCAGAGACCGCGAAACGGTCAAGCTGGCGGTGCGTGAAGTGGACGCGGTCATACACGAAGCCGCGCTCGTTAGCGTTGCTCGATCAATCGAAGACCCAGACCTCACAAATGACGTCAACGTGACGGGCACCTTGAACCTGCTCAAAGCAAGCTCAGACGTGGGCGTCAAACGTTTCATATATGCCTCCTCGGCAGCCGTCTACGGGAGGACTGAAAAACTACCTAACAGAGAGGAAGCGCCCACTGAGCCAGCCTCACCATACGCCGCGTCGAAGGTGGCCGCTGAAAAACAATGCAGAACCTTCCACCTCACCCACGGGCTTGAAACGGTCTCGCTGCGATACTTCAACGTCTACGGCCCAAGACAGACATGTGACCAGTACAGTGGCGTGATCACAAACTTCATAAGGAACCTCTCTGAAAATGAGCCGCCAATAATCTACGGCGACGGAGATCAGACGAGAGACTTCGTAAACGTGCAAGACGTGGTTGAAGCCACGGTGCTGTCCTTAAGCCGAAAAAGCGCTGTGGGCGAGGAAATCAACATAGCCACGGGTGAGCCGACCACGATAAACAGGCTAGCCGAAATGCTCCTAAACATCACTGGAAGAACAAACCTAAAGCCAAAACACACAGATCCTAGACTAGGCGACATCAGACACAGCTACGCCGACATAAGGAAAGCAAAAAAACTTTTAGGATACACCCCAAAGACCCATCTTGAGGAAGGCTTAACCAAACTCGTCAAATGGTACAAGACGCATTCACCATCCCGTCGCAAGAAAGCCCGCCTTCTTTAGGACACTAAACACCTGGATGGAAAATTCTTTCCGAGTTATTTGACTACTCAGGCAGAGGTAAGAAACAAAAGAGGCTGTTAATCGCTATAAAGTTATTCTGGCATTATTAATTTATTGATTTTTTAATATCCCTCAAAGATGTTCTGATAGTTAAATTGGATCTTCTAGGTCAAACTTCTTCCCTTTCCCATTAATTATGAGCTTTATTTTCTCTATGAGGTTCATTCCTAGGAGGACCTTGATAGGGGTTAGGGTCGGGTATTTTGTGAACAACAACAGGCAGCTTTTCGATCTTTATGCCTGATACTTCCAGCTTTTCTAAGACCTTAACAGGCGCTTCTATTAGCCCAGATGCCGTGACTAACATAGCCTTTGGGAAATCGCTATTCGTCTTCAGTTCCAAGAAATCCGCTATAACAGGAGGTATAACAGTGAATGCTGCTCCTGTATCTATCAATGCGTCCTCAAATACTTGAAGCCTCTCGCCTTCCAACCTTACATTGATGAGAAGCCTATCTTCCTTTATTTCCATCTCCACACCTTTTAGAATAGAAAGCTGTACTTCTTCTCGTTCTCAGTCGGCGAATAGAATACGTAAACCCCGTCTACGCACTTCTTTTTCAATTCCCTATACAAATCCTCATGTGTCTCCGAGACCGCCACCACATTACCCTTCTTTATCCCTATCCACTTGCCGACGTGCTCGCGCTTAATCTTCTCTGCAAGCTCTACTTGAGTCATATCCAACACCTTAAGCTATATTCTACCTCCCACTTTTAAATAGTTTAGAGCAAATTCCCGTAAACTTTCAGATACATTGGGAGCACAGCCTTCCAACAGTACTCCTCTTCTATCTTTCGCAAAGCATTTTCCTTCATGTAAGCCCGGAGGCTTCTGTCCGATAGGACCGAGCTGATGGCGTTGGCTAAGGCCTCAACATCCTCGGGTGGAACAAGCACGCCGCAGACGCCGCTCTCAACCGCCTCCGGAACCCCACCAACCTTCGACGCAACAACGGGCGTACCCACGGCCATAGCCTCAAGCAGGGCGGTCGGCAAACCCTCCATCCTACTCGGCAGCACAAACAAGTCTGAGCCTCTTATAAGACGAATCGTTCTCCGCCAAGGCTGGCTGTCTAGAAAGTGAACACTTCCACCCTTAGCCAGCCTCTCTAAAGAAGCTTTCTCAGGCCCATCACCAACAACCAGAAGGTGGGCTCCCCTCACATTCTTGACAGCCTCGACTAAGATGTCCACACCTTTTTCCCTAGACAGCCTGCCGACAAAGATGACCTGAGGTGTATAAAGACGCTCCCTCCCCTCTGGAAGACCTTTAACATCTATCGCGTTTGGAACATACACCGCGCTCACACCCCTCAGCCTGTATGCTTCCTGAACCCGTTTAGAAACCACGGTGACAACGTCAGCCCACCCCGTCATAAGGGGCTCAACAAGCCATGCGACCTGACTTAGAAGCACGCCATGCAGCAGGGCCACCTGCTCAGAGTAGTATCCGTGAAGCGTCAGCACCCTCCTTCCTCCCCTCGCAGCCTTCATCGGAACAGCGGATAGAAGATTGTGCGCGTGAACCACATCGAACCTTCCACATATAGCCTTTACCGCCGCGGAGAAGGCGAAGCTGGGGTTCCTCAACCTTCGCACATCTACGTATGGGACGTTGCTCGTGGATATCGTCGAAACATCGTGACCGCGATCAGCAAGACCGCGGGCAAGATACGAAGTGTGCCGACCCACGCCACTCGATCCCCCGATCAAAGGACTAATTATGAGTATCCTGGCCACGCCCTCAACCCTCCGAAGAACCCCTCTATAGTGCCATCAACCCCTCGCTATACAGAGAAAACTCCTAAAAATATATAAAACACTTACCCATATACACAAAAAATTTGGAAAACCCATAGTCCCAACAAAACACTTAACTAGAGGGAAAGCAACACAAGAAAGAACAGGCGGCAAGGGAATGACGGAAGAGAAGAAGCCAAGCGGAATAGTTTATGAGTGCCTCAAATGCGGGGCCAAGGTGACCTCAGAAGAGCTCTCAAGGATCCAAGAAATAAAGTGCCCAAGCTGCGGCTTCAGGGTCCTCAGGAAAATCAGACCACCCGTAGTCAGAAGACTGAAGGCGCGCTAAGCCATTTTGAGAAGGCGAAGCCAAGGGGTTTTCCAAACCGTCTCCCGTTCATGGAGAGACGTCACTTGGATGCAAGTATCGCGCATGATAAAATAGGATAAATTCCGCACTCAACTTGCGAGATAACTAACAAAAAAAGAAGGAAAAAGCTAGGACTTTTTCGACGGTTGACTAGAAAATCTTGATCACAAATATGAGAACGTAGAATATGTTCAGGTACTGGATCAGAAAGCTCACCACCGCCGCCCTATCAATCCTCAAAGCCTTGGATATGCTTATGGCTATAGACAGCAGGCCCATCGACCAAACCTGCAATATCAGCATGAGAACCCTCCAAGCCATGGGATTCAGCAGAAGCTCTGGATAAAAGAACTTGCATAGGCCCCAAAAAAGGGAATATCCTACCATCGGAAGATATGAGAAGGCTACGCCAGAAAGCAGGCTCAGATGCTCCTCCCTCCTCCGATAGATTACGTAGGTCAAGGCCTCACACAGGAGAAAAGCAACTATCCAGCCTGCCCAGAACTCTAATAGAAGCGGATATGAAGAGAATCTCGGCCTGCTGTTGTAGAAGAAGAGTATGGGCTCCAACCCCGCGACCAGAGAAGAAAACGATCCAATCGCTATAATCACCAATGCCTCCATCAACCCCATCTTCGGAGAGGAAGAGATGTAGGCAAACAGCCACTTTGGCAGGAAGAAAGCCTTCAAGTAGCCGATGAATGGTGACTCCGCTGGCCCCCCAACCTCTTCCATCGACTCAAATCGCTCTTCATCAGACTCAATCATCTTGAGGGCCGTCATGCCCTTATCCGTGAGTATGTACTTCTTCTCACTGTCCTGCGTAATCAGGTCGCCGAGGCTTTCGATGTGATAATAAAGGGTTCCAACGCTGACCTGCAGCTCATCCTTCAGATCCTTAAACCCAGCCCTGCCGTTCTCCCGAATCTTATCGATTATCCTCTTCCGAATAGGGTGGCTAAGAGCCGCGTATACCGTGGAAGCCCTACTTTTACGCTTTTTAAACATAAGTCACCGAGCCTCGCTAAATGCGTAGGCCGAAGAATCCAACCAAAAGAATCTCACTGAAACAATAATCACATTCACAAATAATAATTAAAAGCATTAACCTAAAAGCATTAACCCAACAACACTAAGAAGAAAGGAGAACCCACAGCCCATCATCAAATCACACTCAAAGGATAAATTCGGGAGCCACACACAAATATCTTTCCCCCTCAAGAAAGACAGAGTAAAGTGATCCAAATAGGAACAATCCGATTGATTTAGGTCTTATTAAAAAACATCTTTTTTAAGTGCTCTCAAGCTCAGTGATGGCGATGACCACCGCAAAACCCCTCTTTTTCTGTTAAAACAAAATAGAGTGTGGTTTCTAACAACCCTCTTTTTTGTTTGTTGCTATTCGCCCTTTTATTCACATATGCGGGAACCATCGTCGCCTAGTTTCCCTTTGCCCTTTTTCTTCGGGAAAACGTGACCAATGCTCATGAACCAGTTTCCACTCTCCATCCCTCTTTATGAGGAAAGCTGTAACCCGCGACTTTATATTGAAACTACGATCTCGGATTGTTCCGCGATAGTTTATTATGAAGGAGGCTACAGAGGCATTCTCGAAAACATCTATCCTCCAGCCACTTGTCTCATAATCGTATTCTTTGAGCACTTCAAAGGCTTCATCTTCGCGGTTGAGAGCTTCTGGACCCTGCCGCTCAAAGGGCGGCCAATCATCAAACTTGGTGTACCTCTCCTTGTCCGCAATGCTAAGGATGGTCTCCGGGCTCTTCCTCCTTATCCCATCAATCCTCTGAGTGACGACTGCCTTGACCGCAGCTTCTGGAGTGCTCGGAAGAGTTTCTAACTGGGTCAGATTGAAGCCGCAGCGCCTGCAGAAAGTATCTGTCTCCGAGACTTCAACCCCACACTTTGGACAATAAGGCATCTGGTTTCAACCAACACATCAGTTTTCTAAACACAAATTTATTCATTTACCTCATCATGCAGATCGCGGAATTTGAACCCGCCAAAGCGGATGCATCACTTGCAAACTCCAGAAATAGCATTAGAATGCACCTGAGTGGAATTCTAAGGTATGGGCACCCTGACATAATCATGGGTGCGATGGCATAGAAAAAAGCTAGCTAGTCTGTCGGTACCTTGGCTTCTTTCTCTAGCGCTGCTTTCGCTAGGGATTCCCCAATCTTCTTACACGCACTCAAGTCTTGTCCACTTGGCGTCCCCTGTTCTCTGGTCCCCCATACTAAGCCTTCGGACGCCTTCTCCAACTCGAAGTGGGAATACATCCCTTCCAAGCTCAGCAGTGCAGCGTTGCTTGAGCTACCGCCGCAAGTAAATGCTGCAACTAGTTTACCTGAAACCTTCTGTCTCACTAACCATGCCCTATCGAAGAAGTCCTTCATCAACCCAGCCATGTAGCCGAAGTTGTTTGGAGAACCGAAAGCTACCGCATCACACGAGATGAAATCGTCGATATTAGCGTAGTCAACCCGCCTTATTTTGGAAGAAGCGCCCTCAACACCATCAACACCTTCTGCTACAGCCTTCGCCATAGCTTCAACATTCCCGGTTCTGGAATAGTATAAAACCAACACTTCAACCATGCTTATCACCTCTAAACTAACTATGCTTTCATGGAAATTATGTTTTGTGAAGATAGATGTCCATTTCTTTACTTATAGTCTCTGCATCTTCATCCTGATACTTATTTCTTCTTCTTTCTTTTTGAGATAGTACCAGACTAGGAAAGTTATCGTGCACGTTGGCAGTATATCCAGATAGGGCACGAACTCGATGACGCTCAAGAAACCGATCCAGCCGAACATCAAAACGCAGGCCATTGTTCCTACGATGTCAAATATGTCACCGACCACGGGGAAGAGCAAGATCGCTGCGGCGTACTCCACCATGTCAATCGCTACCGCCACGAGTAGCCTGACCAATACATCCGCTGAGATCAAAACATACCGCTGCAAGGTAACACCCTAAAGAATAGTCTATAATCTAACTTGGGGGTACTGGCAACATATAAAAGGTGACTATGACGTGGTCTCCGCTAGCTAGCGATCTTCAAGAAGCGAAAGAAAGCGTTAATGAGAAAAATACAAAACATAAATCTTCTTAAGAGGTATTAATCTTTGACTGGCAGAAGCGTGGTGAAACAATGGATCTGTACGACAAGATCGTTGAATTGGGAAAGAGGCGTGGAATATTTTTCCCCTCATTTGAAATATACGGCGGGCTCAGCGGCTTCTTTGACTACGGCCCAATAGGATCTCTCCTCAAGCGCAACCTTGTAGATAAGTGGAGGACAATGTTTGTCTTAAAGGAGGGGATGGTTGAAATCGAGTCAACCATAATCACGCCTGAACGCGTCTTCGAGGGCTCTGGCCACATCGCGCACTTTACAGACATGATGACCAAATGTCTCTCGTGCAGCCGAACGTACCGAACGGAACTACTCTTAAGAGAATGCGGGGTTGACGTCAAAGAAGGGGAAACGGGTGCGGAACTGGATCGTCTGGTCGAGGGAAACGGGGTGAAGTGCCCGGAGTGTGGTGGTAAGCTTAGCCGATCGGAGCCGTTTAACTTGATGTTTAAGGTTGCGATCGGACCATACGAGAGTGGCGTTACGGGCTATGGTAGACCTGAGGCTGCTCAGGCACAATTTGTGGACTTTAAGAGGGTTTACTTGGCTGAGAGGGAGCGACTGCCACTCGGTGTCGCGCAGGTCGGGAGATGCCTGCGCAATGAAATCGCGCCAAGGAAGGGGCCGATTAGGCTCAGGGAGTTCACAATAATAGACTACGAGATCTTCATGGATCCAGAGGACAAAACGTATCCAAGGATTAAAGGGGTTAAGGACAAAGAGCTTCGCATTTTGACCGCGGACGAGCAGTTGAAGGGAACAGGCAGAACCCTTGGGGTCACGGTTGGTGAGGCCCTTAAGAAGGGTTTGATTGGAAATGAGGTCCAAGCCTACTTTTCGGCCCTTGCTGTGAAGTATTTAGAGGAACTCGGCATACCTTCCGATAAGCAGCGCCTCAGGGAGCAGCTGCCTATGGAGAGGGCTCACTACTCAAGGCAGACATTTGACCAGGAGGTTTGGCTTGAACGGTGGGGGTGGACGGAGGTTTCCGGTCACGCGAATAGATCGGATTTTGATCTCAGCAGACACATGATTTACAGCGGATTCGACATGCGCGTCTTCAAGCCTTTTGACAAGCCCAAGATCGTCAGGAGATTGACCATGGAGCCCAAGAGGAAGTTGATTGAAGAAGAGTTTGGTGAAAATGCTTCGCTGATCTTGGACTTGCTTTCTAGAAGTGACCCAGCCCTCGCAAAAAAGTGGCTGGATGAGAAGGGGTTTTATGAGCTACCAAGTCCTCATCCTATAAGGCTGGAAGCAAGGCACGTGGAGTTCGGTGAGGTTGAGGAGGAGGCTAATGGCAAGTACTTTATTCCCCACGTAATCGAGCCCTCCTTTGGGGTTGACAGGATTTTCTACTCCGTCCTCGAGTACGCTTACTCGGAGAAAAACGGGAGGGTTATTCTCAGGTTGCCGAGGAACGTGGCTCCCATAAAGGTTTCAGTCTTTCCATTGATGAAGAAAGACGGTTTACAGGACGTTGCTGAGAAGATCTATGGTCTGATGATCGATGAGGGAATCGTGGCAGACTATGATGATGCCGGCTCGATCGGCAGGAGATACGCCAGAGCCGACGAGATCGGCGTTCCTGTTTGCGTCACCGTCGACTATGACACATTAGAGGATAACACAGTCACTCTTAGGGACCGCGACTCTTGGAGGCAGGTCAGGGTTGGAATCGATGGCTTACCGGGTCTTCTCAGACGCTACTTTATGGGATTGGTTGAGTTTGATGCTTTGGGTGCCCCGTTTGGGGGATCTGATTGACTGTCTGCGGTTGCTAAAAGTTTTTTTGTTGGATAGAGGGTTTGGTGAGGGCATTCGTTATTTTTTAAGAGGATACCTCTTCTATTATCTCTGTGAGTGATATCGTTCCTTGGTGATGTGGGCTTGGTTTTACCTATGGATACGGAGGAGCAGGCAAGGCGGATGGTGCTCAGCATATGCCAAGACCAGATTAGGAAGGTTCTGCAGGGTGTGAGGGAGTTGACGGCAATGGTTGATGACCTCGCGTCTGGGAAGAAGCCGGAGGACATGGGCGATGGGCTTGTTCGGATCAGAGGTTTGAAGGAAGAAGCCGCCGGACTGAAGCGTGAACTTTTGAAGGAGTTAGCTGAGGTGGGGATGCTCTTGATTGGCCGCGAGGATATGCTCAGGTTAGTCACGCAGATCAACGAGATCGTGCAGATGAGCGAGGAGACTGCCTTTAGGGTTTCTGAGATAGTTAGGAAGCAGATTGAATTAGATGAAGAGATTCGGGAGGATTTCCTGAACATTGCTAAGAATGTTCTCAGGGCTGTTACGAACCTGAGGGAGACCATATTTTCGTTGAAGTACGGTCGCGAAAAGACGATTGAGCTGGCTGGGAACGTTGAGATCGCCGAGTACGTTGTCGATGAGATTTACAGGAATCTGGACATGAAAATCATAGACGCCAAGATGGATGTGAACTATAAGCTCCTGCTAAGGGAGGTAGCCCTGCTCCTTGAGAACATTGCGGATAAGGCTGAGGAGGCCACGGATTCCGTCAGAATATTGGCGATCAGCTTCTAAGGGGGTTAGAGAACGTGAGTGAGCGGGAGGAGCCTTTCAAAGCTGAGCTTCTGGAGAATAGGCTGGTTGTCTGGAACCCTAAGGAAGGGTCTGAGCTTTTTGGTCTGGGTTTTTATGGAAAGCCTGTTGGGATACCCAAGCCGAAGGTCGCGGAGTTTGATACGCCCCTCAACATCGATCTTATAGAGGGGCTCTACCTGCTTGAGAAGAAAATGATCAAGGTTTATAGGGGTCCTAAAAAGCACTTGATGAGCGCTAAGACACTCAGGGAGTACGCAACCAAAGTTTACGATGGGTTCAAACTGAAGTACATGGTGTACAAGGATCTTAGAGAAAGTGGATACGTGGTCTTGCCTGGGGTTAAGTTTGGTTGCGATTACGCGGTGTATGAGAGTGGGCCTGGAATAGACCATGCCCCATACTTAGTTTCAGTCAAGGAACCGAAGGAGAATATGACGTCAGCGGATGTCGTGAGGGCTGGCAGGCTGGCAACGACGGTTAGGAAGAGGTTCATAATAGCGGTTCCAAACCCGAGGAAAGGAGAAATCCAGTATCTGATGTTTAAGTGGTTCAAGGCATGAGAGAATCTCATTTAAGTTGCCTTAAAGAAATATAGGTCGAGTCTTTCCGATTTATCTTCATCCCGACCCTTTTCTCAATTTCATGCTTTCCCCGAAGTGTTTTCTGCACATTGGAATGTACGCTTCGTGGCCCCCTATCAGAATCTGCTTTTCACTGTGTGCTTTTCTAAAGCTTCTTGTAGCCGGGTTGTCGCATCTGCCACCCCCTTCGTATTCGCATATCGCCGTCAGAGGCGTGTACTCATCCGCCTGTGCTAAGAGGTCTCCTGCTATACCGAAGGTTTCACCCCTATAGTCTGTTGGAAGCACAGTTGTTATGACGATTATCCCTCGTTCCTCCACCCATTCCCTGATTTTTTCAACCAGCCTCCTAGAGTAGAACTGAGCCTCATCAATCATGATGATCTCCGTGCCGTCACGTAGTTGCTTCTCTATGTCATCAACATCCTTTGCCACAAAGACATCCTCGTCATTAAACTTCACTCCGTCATGCGACTGGATGCCCTTGAATCGTTTATCGAATTTTTTTTTGAAGACCTGAATTCTCTTCCTATTTTTTTCCCTCGAATATATTTTTTGCATTTCCCTTGTCTTACCAGAAAACATCGGTCCAAAAATAACGTGATGATACGCCAAAGCCCACGTCCCTTTCTTTTACTCTCATAGGGTTATAACAAACTTGTTTTTAAATTTTAAAACACAATCGATGGAGCCAACGTCAACTTAACTCGCGCAATGAGCCTAAATCAGACGCGAATTCTGCAGGAACTCTCATTCACCATCGAGCCATCCTCTATCTCGCCCTCTTCACAGCCTCTAGGTTTCTTCTCACCCTCTCGTTTCTCGGGTCAATACTCAGAGCCTTCTCCAAGTACTTTATGCCTTCCTCAAACTGCCCCTTCTCCGCGTATGAAACGCCAAGATTCATGAAAATCATGGCCTCATATGGATAAAGCTCAGCCGCTTTCTTCAACTCCCTTATAGCCTCATCGAACCTTCGCTGCTGCATGAGCTGCACCGCGTGTTCGTTGAACTCTCTAGCCTTATTTTTTGCTTCTTCCTGTTTCACAAGCTCTTCAGGCGTCACCGTCTTCGTCCTTCCGGTAGTCGCGTCAATGTATAGTATCTTTTGTCCTCCGCCTCCCTTCTCCTCGCTTGCACCTTCTTGTTTTACGCCGCATTCTGGACAGTACAGCGCATCCATCGGGATCAATGCCTCACAGCCTACGCAGTGTTTCTCCTCCATCCGCGTACCGTACTTTATGGGCGTTCTCTCGCTACCGTCCTCCCACTCAACCCATTCTCCACGCACCGTGCCACGAACCCTGCTACCGTCTGCCCGCAGCTTGAGAGGGGGCTCAACATCCTCAACATTTGGGCTTCTGAACCCAGCCGTACGAAGGAAG
>Ga0172366_10001913_pt1 | contig 16250 bp, 15 predicted proteins | sample LakKivSesite69cm_FD_114533 | JGI IMG/M metagenome (GOLD analysis project Ga0172366, IMG submission 114533) | Sediment microbial communities from Lake Kivu, Rwanda - Sediment site 69cm | ecosystem: Environmental > Aquatic > Freshwater > Lake > Sediment | place: Rwanda: Western Province, Lake... | reverse complement strand
TAGGTACCCTCACGAGTTTAGTGGGGGACAGAGACAAAGAATTGCCGTAGCGAGGGCCCTTGTGACTAATCCGGAATTTGTAGTCCTAGACGAGCCAACATCTTCGGTTGACGTTTCCATGCGCGCACAGCTGCTCAACTTATTTCAGGATTTGCAAAAAGACTTAAACCTTAGCTACCTCTTCGTTAGCCATGACCTTAGTGTCGTTGAATGCATAGCCCATCGAGTTGCAGTCATGTACCTCGGAAAGATAGTGGAATTGGCACAAACGGAGGATCTTTACAAGAATCCGCTTCATCCCTACGCTCAAGCCCTATTGTCTTCCATCCCGATTCCTGATCCTGCGGTTAAAGGCAGAAGAGCTATGCTTTCAGGAGAAGTACCGAGCCCGGTTAATCCCCCATCAGGTTGCAGATTTCATGCTAGATGCGCTAAGGCTATGCAAATATGTTCACAACAAGAGCCAGAACTCATAGACGTGGGGAACGGACACATGGTAGCATGTCATGCGATCCGTTGAACAGGCTTTATCCATATTAATTTCTTTTTGATATTTTGTCCATTCTCATCAAACATACGTCTATTGCTGGTTTTCCTCTCGCATAGATCACCGAGACAATAGGAGAATGCGCCCGTCATGTCCCTAGGTTTCTCGTACGGTTCGAAAAGGATCCAGAGTCAAAGTTTAACCCGTGGATCTATGTACGTGTATGCAACATCCACTATTAAGTTGACAGTCACAAATATTAGGCAGAAGAATATAGAAAGCCCAACCAATAACGTGAAATCGTAGTTCTTGGCTGCACCTACCGCTAAAGAACCCACACCGCCTAACGAGAATATGTTTTCCGTTACAACTATCCCTGTCAGCATATTTGCGAATATTATACTTGTGACAGTTAGGATCGAAATCATGGCGTTTCTTTTGACACGGCTAAGAACCTCCACTTCTCGTAAACCCTTTGCCCTTATCATCGTAACATAAGGCTGGCTGAATTCGATCAGCATGCTTGAGCGGGTAACCTTTACAATTATGGGTATCATGGAAATCGTTAAGGTTGCAACCGGAAGTACCAAATGCTTTAGAGCATCGATAAATATCCAAAACTGCCCATTCAATATCCCATCAATCGTGTAAAGACCTGTATAGGAACGCCACGTTCTAGAGGAAATAAACATTTGAGCATCTCTTCCTATTCTTCCGGGCGCAAACCAATGCAAATTAAGAAAGAAAACTGAAATCATCAACAACCCTGTGAAGAATATAGGCATGGAATATGCTAAGGTTGTGGCCAATCGTATGATAATGTCAGCTGGATCATCGCGTTTCCTTTTTTCATGCTCTCTCTTTGCTGAATATACGCCAAGTTTGATACCTCCCAAGATTATTATCGGTGCGGAGTACATCACAAGCTCCAATGTAGGTGGAAAACTGTTTAAGATAGCTTCAACAATCCCTCCACCATAGTAATATGAATAGCCTAATGTGCGTTCGGTGAACAATACTCCAAGCCAGTTCAGATATTGAACATAGAAAGCATCATAGAGGTGATACTTAGCGGCAATCTGGGGTAGACGTGACCATGGATCATATCCTGGATGATGATACGATTGAGGTGACACAAACAGGAGTGCCCTTTGTTCAGCTGGGAAAAATGATGCTGTGTAAAATATTGTTAGACTTAGTACCAGTAACGTTAAGGTTGTGAGAACCAATCTCTTAACGACGAAACTTGCAAGCCTCAAAAATTCAACCTCCTTCTAAGAGACGGATCTAGCACGTGCAGCAAAGAATCTCCGAGCAAGCTCCATCCCAAAACAAAGGCTGATAGAAAAACTCCCGGTATTAGAAGCATCAACGCAAATTGCGCGGCATCTTCCGTGGCGAAGACCAGAAAGCTTCTTGCACCTGCTAGGATTGATCCCCATTCCGCATAGCCCTGCTTGGGGCCAAATCCTAGGAAGCTTATTGTTGAAGCTACCACCACGACTCCCCCTAAATTCAGAAAAGCCAGACTTACCACCGGGTCTATGGCGTTCGGCAAAATATGCCTAGTCAGCACTCTTATCTTGGAACAGCCAACCGCTTTTGCTGCTTCAACAAAATCCTGCTCCTTAACCTTCTTTATCTCACCACGAATAAGTCTGGCGTAGGATGGCCATCCCACCACCGCCAAACCCACAATTATTCTGTCCAAACTGGAAAGTGTAATTGAGAAGTTAAGCCATCCCCATTTCAGTTCCCAATTCAACGGCATCGCAATCGCAATCAGTATTACGTAAAACAGTCCTGGTAAGGCAAAGAACGCGTCGGTGAAACGCATTAAAACCTCGTCTATTACTCCTTCAAAGTAGCCTGCAATACTTCCAATGGTAAGGCCTATCGCCAAAGCTATTGCTGTTGTTAACATGCTTATGTAGAGGGCGGTTCTCGCGCCCCAAATGCATCCGTAGTACAAGTCGTACCCGTTCAATGTGCCGAAGGGGTGCTTGGAACTGGGGGGAGTTGGCGGGACACTATACATCGCAGTAAGCTGAGGGGGTCCGTCATATGGACAGATGTAAGGGTTCTCGGATTGCGGAGGGGCAAGCACGGGGGCCAGTAAAGCCATTGCGATGAAGGAGAGAATTATTGTACCTCCGATGATGGATAGGCGACTACTCGTAAATGCTTTGACAAGTAATCGCAACTTTGTCCCTGTTGAGGCTCTTATTTCAGTTAATAAGGCTCCTTCCCCCTCCTATTAATAAAACTTGGAATTAACAAATAAGTCTGTTGCTTGCTTTGAAGCTGATCGTGTGCGCTGACGATACAGGACAAGCATGTGAGTAGTGATACCTATTGAAATGAATTCTCTAGCTAATGCTTTTTGCGGCTCGAGAGATTACAATTTTGAAGATGCTGACGCCTGACATCGTCTAAGAGCCCGCTTCTCCGAGCCCGCTGCATGTAGTGGCACTTGTCTTAATCAATCACATATATATTCTGAGGAAAAATGTTCCACAAAATATATATTAATGAGAAAAAAGGTAGATATCAGGGGACCGTGTGGGTAGCTTTGGGCAGTATACTGGTGGAAATGAAATGTCCTGAGCACGGTCTAGAACGTTTTGAGGTCAAAGTAATAAAACGATTTAACATAGCTTCTAATGAAATAAAGCCAAAGCTAAGAAGAAAACCTAAAACAGGCGAACTGAGCCGTCTATATGTCGGTAGAAATGTAAGCTCTAATGAAGCTAAAGACTATTTAATTGATTATTTTCGGGAAAGAGGAATGCTACAGCAGGTAGTGCGAATAAGGATGTTGATCTGAACTCTGGTGTCCTCACACTTTTTGAGTTAAAAACTGAGGAAGAGATCCGATAATCCTTTAAATCACGTAGGATAATGTTAATATGGATGAAGTATGGAGAAAAGATGGATCGACAAAAATGTTGATTTATCATTACTCACCACTCATTTAGGAAGCTTTTTCAAAGAAAGGGATTTTGAAGCCATAAAAGGGAAAACACCCAAAGGCCACCAGATTCTCGCAGAAAACTCGCCGCGTTTCAGGTTAGATGGATATGTGAGTGTTGCAATTGAAGGGAAACCAAGAGACTTCGTCGTAAAGCTTGAACTTTGCAAGGAAGGAAAGAGGGGTTCTGCCACACCTATCCTGTTGACAACCATGCTCGTAGGCGGGTATTTTCTTTCCAGGAAGCTTAAGGCAGAGGAAAACTGGATGAGGCTGGAAAAAGAGTTTTGGAGGCATATTGACAATGTTATACTGCATTTGAATAACTCTCAAGATGCCGCGTATTCACCTGGATAACCTTGTCAGTTGCCATACACTAACGAGCAATGAATATTATTTTATAAGATGCCAAGTACCAGCAAGCAGCATCTATGTTGAGAAGACATGGCAAAAGCTTAAACATGCTAGAAGACGTAGCGATAACAAAACATGTGGCCATTAGTTTAAAATTCTCGCTGATCCCTTCACTTGTTCTATTATCCGAGTCTTCAATCTTCAATATAGTGCTTCGAGGAAGAAGATCTGCCCTCTTTTCTATAAATTTCGACTTTTAGCCTTATTCAGAGCAACGACACATGATTCAATTCTGGTTCAATTTGAAACCAACAAGCTTTTATAACGAGCTTTTCATCATTAACTAAGTCGGAATATGCAAGCTGATTAGCAAAAGGTGAATGAGCTTGAAGAAAACGCGCGCGTTATTGCTATTACTCTTTATACTTGCGATAATTGTACCGGCTGTTGGAAATTGGTACATAGGTTCGTCATCCGGTTCAACAGTACAGATAACTGGGCTTTACAATCTAAACCTTCAACAGGGTCAGACCATTACAGTCAATGTAACAGTATCCGACGTAGCTGACATGTCGTCTTTGCGCATTAACTTGGCATGGGATCCCACGGTGCTAACAGTGACAACGGGAGACCAAAAGGGGTGGATTGACTCAAAGACAGGAACCCGATACAACATATACGAGGGCCCTTTTCTGAAAAGCTTCGCTAATTCAACCATGTTCTTGATTAACAAAGTAGACAATGTAGCTGGCAATATTAGTGCCATTTTCAACACCATCACTTCACAGGGCATAACTGCAAGTGGATCAGGCGTTGTCGTGATCATAGATTTTACTTGCGTCAACCCGGCCACGTCAACAATAAGGATTATAGGCCCGAGAGAAGGGCGCAGTTCGCTTCAAAGCGGCACAGGAGAACAGATTCCGCATCAAGACATTAACGGTCTAGTAACGAATGAAGGACCCCCGGCGATATGGTCACAGTTTTGGTTCCAAGCTACGGTAGGTTTCACCCTAATCGAAATCATGATTCTGGCATTGTTCTTTCTTGTTGTAGTCAGATGGTGGCGATCCCGGGCTGAAGCAACAGAAGAGGAGGAAATCGACGAACTATTCTCGTCTTAAAGCACACATCTTTTCGATCTATCCGCATCCATCATTGACTCACGCATGCTATTCCTTTTCTAACACACTAAAGAGAACATCGAAAGGCTCAGGCAACAGAAGTAGCATTAAACAGATTGCCTGGGGATTATATTTTTCCCTACCCTCGACTAATAACAGTGCACGGACACGGCGTGAACAGCTGGCGATTGGAAATTTAAGCTAGCTTAAGCAACTATCCACTAAATTACTTTCTTGGTTTCCTCTCTTGCCTAATCCTTGATCTCTTGGTGGCTCTTGCCCCATATATAGAAGCTACAACACCTGCCATGCACAAGATGCCTCCACTCGGAAGGAAGAAAACAGACAAGGCTTGGCTTTCAATAATTTCTTTGTAGAGTTTTAATTCTTCGGGTGGTCCTGCGGTCCAGTTCAACGTTTGCTCAACAATGCGGGCTGTGTAGTTCCCTCCTTCTTTGGTGGTAAAACGGACATGTGATGAACTTTCATCTACATTCAAACTGTGAGAATCCACGCTAACATATTCTACGTCAACAACAGCAGGAAGAGTGCTTTTATAATATTGGCTTGATGGAAGTCGAGCATAGAAGAAAACCTGAAGTTTTGTCTCTCCACCATTCGGTGAAGTTACCACTAAATCACTTGGTTGAGGTGTTTCGTAGGCTCCCCCTGTGTAATCATCTCTCCATTTTTCGCTTGACACAATGTCCAAGGAGTATGTTTCTTCCTTTTCAAGATCCGCTGATATTTCCCAACTGTTGGATCTGCTCTCAATCGGCACTTGTCTAATACCCTGCAAGCTTGAACCAAGAATTAGAAGAACTAAGCCAGTCAACAAGAAACCCATTCCCGCAAAAAGGAATGTCTTTCGCAATTACTATTCTCCCTGCGTCATCATTAGTGCCTAATAAAACCACTTTATTAATCTTGCTTCAAATTGAACCAAGGATGATCTAATGTTGAGCGCAGATGAGTTGTCCAAAAATCTGATTCCGTTATTCTCAATTAATAGTTTTTCGACTCTTTTGACTGCAAAAATCCATCGTGTGATACTTCTATCTTTTGAATACACTGTCAGAGTCATCACGACCATTCACCCCATTTCCTTGGTTCAAGCGCTTAGAGAAAGCTTTCTTATCTTTCTTTTAAGACAGGTTCTTTCAACCTTAGGATTCTTTAAAGTTCTTTTGGGCTAACCGGAAAGCTTACTGCTAAACTTATATAAGACATCAGCATGTTCCCTGAAACAATTCTTGTGTGTAACTTAACCTCTTAATCTCTTGAACGAGTACACAAGAGTAAGTGCCAACAAAAAATAGAGAACAGCGTTTAGGAGCAGTCCACCCCAGAGTAATTGAACTAGACCGATTTCAGTCATGCTTATGTAATAGTTTTCCATGGTTCCGAGCGGGTTTAGTATTCCTATCATCTCGAAGGGAAAACCGTAAAATGAAACATGAATCTCGTGTGGCGTCCCCCATTTATCTGTGATTTCTGTCATTGCAAATCTAGTGTGTCCAACAAAGGAAACTAGAAGAAATATCGCAGTTAGCAACAAAATGAGAATAAGCTCTTTTTCACCTATACGGTTTCCAACGTCTTCAAAGATATTTCTCATTGCAAATTCTCTTCCTTCGTAGGCATTTTCATTTGTTAAATGTTGTGAACAAACTTATTAGTTTGTCGCGCGAGCTTAAGCACGCAGTGTACGGTTTGTCATGCAACTATGCTGATGTGGATTTTGAAGCTCAGAACTTAAGTAGACTTGGTGTTGGGAAGAGCTGTGATATGTTGTAAGCCCCAATTGTTGTAAATAAGGACCACAAGGTCAGTTATTACTAACACTCAGACTCCGCAAAACTTTTTCCCGTAGGGCGGGAATCAAGTTTTCTACAAAGAAGAGAGAACGGTTTGCAAGTCTAACTCAAGATGCTAGATCTCTCATTTCTCTGGCAAAAACATATCTAACGATTCAGGGTCATCTGACTCGTCTCTTGTCGTAAGAAGGCTTAGCAAGAGCAATGTGAAAGCTAGAGCAACAGCCCCGAAAAACAGTTCTGTATATTCTGGGGTCATAGCCTTGACAGGTATAAGTTGTTCGAGGAATAAGATGATAAAATAGAAAGTCACAGGACATAGCAAAGTCCTAGTTTTATGGAATAAAGTTCCAAGCATTATTCCCAAAACAAAAAGTGACAATACTTCAAAGAAGAAGTGAGATGGGTCAAACGGTATAATTAAAGAGTTGAATAAGGCAAACATTATGGAAGTTGTACCAATGGCGATTGGAAGACTGACCATCTTTGCAAGTTTGCTCTGGATGTATCCACGAAAAATTGTCTCATTGGCAAAACTAATGACAAGCGCTTGCAAAATCGATGAAGAGACTAGAGCAAGAGACGGGGACGGAAATACGTAGTAGCCTATATATATTCCAGGCACAAAAATAATTACAAGACTATAGGATATCGCAAGGAGCAAGCTGCAAAATACATAATTGCGCGTCTCTTCTGGCCATATATAACCGTACCTTCTAAGATTCGAGCTTTCCTTTCCGATTAAGAAGAGAAGTAGAATAACATAGGCGATTTGGATCATCAGATAAAAGAGTTCACTAAGCGGCTGTGCAATGGAAAAAAAATAGAGAAGTGCAGCGATTGCTTGCCACGACACAAGAATCAAGACGTAAAAAGGTAAGAAGAGTTGCGTAGATGTTTTGGGCAAAATGCTTCCCAATTTTGTTTGTTGCTCAGGAATAACCATGCCATTTTGGGCCGCCGGTGACATCTTACTTCCTGTCATTAATATGTAAAATCCCAGAAGGAAGACAGCTAGCACATAAATAGCAAAATAGCTAAAAACCATCAGATTATTTAGTTCAGCATTTATCACAACTGCCACAGGAAAATAGGTGACATCTTGAAGCTGAGACTCGTTTCCGGAATACCAGTATAACTCGATCTTCAGATTATGAACAACTGGTTTCAAGGTCTCCCATTGTGAAAGACGATAATCACGTGTGACGGACTTTCCAATCTTAAGCTGCCAAGTTCTATAGTTTGTGTCATTGTATTCATTCCACCAAAGATCTCCGTCAACATAAATCTTGAGAAAGAAGGTAGAGTTGCCTCCAACACTTGCTGAACAGTTTTTGTTGTATATGATTAAACTCCAAGTAGTACTATCACCTTGATAAGTGATTGCAGGATGTTTGACTTTACTGAAATAAGCGCCACGGGCTCCCTCACCATTCGGTGATGGCATCAAATCTGAGGAGTTTATGAAAGCAAATAATATAACAGGTAAAATCAAGATAGAGAACACAAGGATAAAGCTTCTACTTCTCATATATCTCCAATTTTTAATATGGTCCTGGGTTTCGATAAGCTTTGTGGAAGTTGCATGCTGTTGATCAGACTCCTAAAAAAAGAAGAACAAAGAAACATGTTCTTAAAATCAGCTTTCAGCAATTCTCTTTAGCTGTTTTTGATACATTTCCACAATCTCACTTGCAGTCGTCGCATCCTCTGCTGCCTTGTCAATTCTATAATTTCCAGTAAAGCGTGGAAAACGAATTGCAAGGCCGCTCCCCTTGCGAACAGATCCCATGGCACATGTGTGGATCGGGCTTAACGTGATTTCTGCACCCAATATTTCAATTGCCACAACAGGCTCAAACCAGACATCAGCTTCAAACAGCGAGTTGACTCTCGGATGTTTATGTGACAAGATGTGCTTCTGCAGCATTTTCGGAAGTTTCGCCAAGTCTTCATCCGTAAAGCCTGTCCCGCATTTCGTAACAGTTTCAAAAGTGTCATTTTCAGGATTGTAGGCCGCAAGTAGAAGAGCACCGTAAGTTCCAGCTCTTTTCCCTCTTCCATGAAAGGCTCCGACCACAACCAAATCAACGGTATCGGTCATCTCGCTTTTATAGTCACGTTTGTACTTTATCCACAACCAACCACGGGCTCCAGCTTGGTATACGGAATCTTTGGCGATTGACTTGCAGACTAATCCTTCACAACCATTTTCTATAGCCTCTAAGAAGAATTTTTCAAGCTCAGCCACATTGTCGGTGATTATGTAATTAGCTAGTTTCACCCGGTCACTTTCCTTAACAGTTTTCATAAGCATCTTCCTTCTCACAAGATAAGGTTCCAACGTCAGATCTTTTCGATCCACGTAAAGTGCTTCAAACATAAAGAGCGAAACCGGGTAGTCTTCAATGGCTTTCTCAATTTCATACTTACGTCTGCGATGCATAAGCTCTTGGAAGGGACGCATCTCGCCAGTATCAGAATCAACTGCAACACATTCACATTCAAGAATCGCCTCTTTCGCCCTAACGTATCTCCTGAAAAGTTCAACAGCGTCTGGGTATTGACTTGAAATGTTTTCCAAGCGTCTAGAATAAATTGTCACACTGTCGCCCTGCTTGTGCGCTTGAAGGCGTTCCCCATCGTACTTGTATTCGGCTATGCATTTTCCGCCAAGTTTTTCAAGAATTTCTTCAGGAGATGAAAGTCTCTCAGCCAACATGGGCCTTATAGGTTCATTAATGGAAACTTGAAACTCTTTAATTCCCTCAAGTCCCTGCTCAGCGACAGTTTTCGCCACCCTTCCAAGGTCTGAACAGATGTTATAGGCCCGTTCAATATATTCGCGAGAATCTTTTCCACCAGCATAAGCTATTGCTAAAGCGTCAAGAACTGTCATGTCAGCAATGCCTAACCGCAGATTCCCAGTCACAGTTCTCATGGTATATTTCGCTTCTTTCGGAGTTGCAGCAGCCAAAAGTCCAGCCAAGAGTGCCAGTTTAAGGTCAACTGCACCTGACCCTGAAGTCCTTGCCATCTTTTCGAGCGTCTCATAGACTTTTTCAACTGTTAAAGGCTGCTGGAAAAAGGTCACCTGTCTCTTGTTAGCTATGAACTTCTGAGCTGTTTCACCTACGTCTCCAGTCCTCTTCAGATCTTCCTCGATTTCACTGTCTTTTCTTCCGGACGCCCTTGCAAGGGCTTTGATCGCGAGTTTTTCGGCAACACCAATTTCAATGCCAACAAAATCAGGAAATATTCTGCCTTGAGTCAAATATGCAACCTTATCTATGACCTCTTTCGGCGTATTTTTAAGAAGCTCAACTAGCAAGTCGGTCATTTCCAATCTTTTAGTCGTAGCTTCTATTCTCTCGTAAGCATCCGCAATCACACTGTATCTCAACAACCGCGCCTCATAGATAAAATGAAGGTGCTCCAGATATTAAAATTTCACAACGCAAGCCTTGTTACCAAATTAGCAATCTAGACCTCTGGATCTTAGACAACTCTTCTTCCTCTCCTCTAAAAGGTTTCATGATGAACCACCTGAGTCATAGGCCGCTGGTCCCGCGGCGAAGGAGATTCAGCAGAGTGACCCACTGGAATAATGGCTACTGGTCTTATTCCATCCGGAATTTTCAAGATTCCTTTTGTTTCTTCCTCTCTGAATGCGCCAACCCAGCACGTACCTAATCCAAGTGAGTAAGCTGCCAAAAGGATGTTTTGTATGGCAGCAGCCGTATCCTGTATGCAATACAATGTTTTACCTCGCGCGCCATAACCTTGAGAAGAACGAGCTTCATTTGCGCAAACAACGATTACAACCGGTGCGTCCTCGATGAAGGATTGCCAAAGAGCTGCTTCGGCAAGTCTTCTTTTAATCTTTGCCTTTCTAACGATTACGAATTCCCATGGTTGAATGTTTCCCGCCGAAGGCGCCCAGCGTGCTGCATCAACAAGTTTTTCAACAATTTCCTCCGAGACATCCTCGCCTTTGAAGGCCCTTATGCTCCTCCTTCCCTTGATAGCTTCTAAAACATCCATGACTTCACCTTCAACTCTAACCTAAATAATTCCCAATGCAAAAGCCTTAAGTCTTATTATAGCCTCACTTCTGTCTGGATGATGAAACCGAGAGTCAATAGAGCTTGAGCAGTGATATGACTCGACGGGCGAACTGACACATTTTCATACGGAAAAACTTATGAACAGAAGCCACAAGTGGAAAAGGGAAAGCTGTGTTAAAACCGTGGAAGCTAAGCATAGACGGAAAGATTAAACTTGCCCAAACCCAAAGTCACAGAAGTTTTGGATACCCTTTCTTCAAGAAAAGGCATCAAGTACGGAGTATACGTGATCGCGGTAATAGTATTCTTTGCTTTGATATTGCTGCCACCAATACTGGGAATAGTGTTAAAATGGAATACTATACAACAAGTCCTAGGCCAACCAGAGCTTACTTCACGTGCGTTAAGCGCGGTTGAAAACTCCTTCGCCATAGGTCTGCTTGTCTCCACTATAGATGTCGTAACCGGAATCCCCATGGCATGGCTCATCGCACGCAGAAAATCAAAATGGATAAACATTCTAGACACATTGTCGGACATCCCATTCATCGTGCCTACCGCAGCGCTTGGATATTCACTGCTCTTATTTTGGAACCGCACTGAAGGAGTATCCTCGCTTTTCGGAAACCCACTTATTTCACCCGGATGGCTTCTGGTCCTATTACTCCACTTCGCCTTTTCCTATCCCGTAGTAGTGAGGGTGGTTGTAGGAGCCTTGCTTGATTACAAAAAAGAATATGAGAATGCATCAAGAACCCTGGGGGCACCACCTTTTACAGCGTCAAGAACAGTCACGTTTCCTATCATAAAACCGTCGCTAATAGCAGCCTTCATACTTGCATTCTCAAGATCAATTTCGGAAACAGGGGCAACTTTCATAGTTGCTGGAGCCTTTGAAAATGGTCCGGTGTTCATACAGCAAATGAAAAACGAATTTGCAGATGGAAAAGTCACACAAGCAACCTATGATGGCTCGATAGTTTTTGCAAGCTTTGTACTCATTGCAATTGCAGTCGCGATTTTCATGATAATTCGCATCTTTGGCCCAAAACTCAAATTGCCCGGGAAAAGAATCTGGCCGACCTTTGAAAGAAAACTAAGCTACTCGACAGCAACATCTTCAAGAGACAGCATCACACTTCTGATCTTCTTTGCGATTGTTCTTATTCCGTCCCTTTTCGTGGCGCTTCCAGCGTTTGAAGCCATTTTCACGAACTCGTTATCCAAGTCGCTGTCAGGTGGTGGCATTTGGGGAGAATACTGGCAAAGCCTCATATTATCATATTTTCTAGGAGCGGTAGTCACGGTTCTAAACGTTGTAATAGGGTTGCCGATGGCAATCATTGTTGCGAGAAGAAAGCTTGGGACCGTGCCATCAGCAATATTGGATGTGCTTGTCAACATTCCACTAATCGTTCCATCAATCGCCTTAGGCGTCTCTCTTGCAATCTTCTGGAAACAAAACTTCACATTCATACCTGAAATGTGGCTATTAATCTTCGCCCATCTGGCAATAACGTATCCCTATTTTGTAAGGTCAATGTCAGCGGCAGTGGAAAGAATAGGTGTGGATCTGGAAGAAGCCTCAAGAACACTTGGGGCTAAGCCATTAGGAGTTTTCAGAACAATAGTTTTGCCATTAACCAAATACTCAATACTTTCAGGCGCAATACTGGTTTTCACCAGAAGCATCAGCGAGACCGGCGCCACGGTTGCAGTTGTGAGTACGCTGCGAACGGCGCCTGTGGTCATTGTCGATTGGGTCAAACAGAAAGTACCCGCCACATCATTGGAAATTGGCTTAGGCTGCGGTTTCTTGATATTGTTCTCTTTCATAATCCTCTTGACACTCCGACTTATTGTCAAAGGAAAAGGAAGATATTGACATGCTTAATAAACAACCTTCAATCCATCAATATCTTCACACGATCGCAGGGAAAATGTGGAGGAAACTCACTCGATGCCTGATGTCCGGGTAGAGAACGTTACGAAGAGATTTGGAAAACTTGTCGCCGTTAACAACGTGAGCCTCCACGTTCATGACAAGGAATATTTCGCGTTGCTTGGTCCTAGCGGATGTGGAAAAACGACTCTGCTTAGGCTCATTGCAGGATTAATTCAACCTGATGAAGGAAAAATTTACATCGGAGACAAGCTTGTTAACGATGTTCCTCCTGAAGACAGAGACATAGGTTTTGTTTTCCAGACTTTCGCTCTGTTTCCACACATGAACGCCTGGAATAATGTGATTTACGGTCCAAGAGTCAAAGGCTTCGACATGAAGAAGGCAGGGACAATAGGACATGAAGTGCTTGAAATGGTTAGGCTGCATGAACGGTTAGATGCTTTTCCAAATGAACTAAGCGGCGGAATGATGCAGAGGATAGCTGTGGCAAGAGCCCTAGCGGCAGGCGCCAAGCTGCTACTTCTAGATGAACCCCTCGGACAGTTAGATGCAAAAGTCAGAAACGAATTGAGGTATGAAATAAGAAGGATGACTAAGGATTTAGGGCTGACAGCGATACATGTAACCCATGACCAGTCTGAGGCCATGGCAATCTCTGACAGGATCGCCGTTATGAAGAAAGGAACGATTAAACAGGTTGGAGCCCCAGACGAGCTTTACATGGCTCCAGAAAACATCTTTGTGGCCAACTTCATAGGAGAATCAAACTTCCTAGAAGGATACGTCATAAATGTACACGGCCAAGAAACGACAACGGAACTTCGACGCGGAATAAAAGTTCGCACAGTTAGAAACAACGTGAAAAATGGTGAAAGAGTGATATTAGCCATAAGACCCGAAACTTTCATGATTGAAAAAGGAAGAAAAAAAGACAAGAACTCAATGGCGGGCACGATAGAAAGAGTGACCTTTGAGGGAACAAATATACGATATGAGATAAGACTTGAAAATCAGGATTTAATTGTAATTGTTAAGCCTTCGGTGATTGGGGAATGGTTTAAGTTGGACGAAAAAGTAACTGTCAGCTTCCCACCAGAAAAGGCCCATCTATTCCCCTATCCAGAGGCAGGACTAAAGGAGGAAATAGCTGTTGAGTGAATTGATAAAGTGGTTTGCAAAACGAAAGGAAACAAAAGCTCTAGAATCCATACAACACCATTTAGCACTGACAACTGGAATAGTTGAAGACCTGGAAAAAGCGATAAGAGCAGCAGTGAAGAGAGACGTCAAAGAAATGCAAATGTGCATTAGTAGAGTGGCAAAGAGCGAGAACGAGGCAGATGCATTAAGGAGAAAAGTCATGGATCAGGTTTCAACAGGAGAGCTTTCACCAACAGACAGAGAAGACTTGATGGATCTTGTAAAAAGAGTAGACATGGTTGCTGACTGGAGCAGGGAATCCACACGCATACTTGGCGCAATACCAATGGAACACGTGCCAAACTCAATCAAAGATGAATTTATAGAAATGGTTAAGAGCGTGAAAGAATGTGCTGCTTCTGTTCAAAAATGCGTGAACAAAATGATGACTAAACCTGAAGAAGCCCTTCAAGCAGCAGATGCGGTGGAACGGGAAGAAGAAAGAGTTGATGGCATACACGAGAAAGCTAGGATCTTAATCGGAAAAGAAGATCTGCCGAAGGCTGGAGCGGCAATCCTGGCAAGCCAACTTTTTGAGGCCATCGAAATGATAGCTGACTCATGTGAAGATGCCTGCGATCAAGTCAGAGTGATAATGGTAAGAAAATAGGGTGAAAAATATGACGGAAACAAAAATTGACATATCAGAACTAAAAAGTGAAGGAAGCGACGTAATAAAAGAGCTGACCGAGTTCTTGAAAGAAAAGACGAACGCCAAGGTTGAAGCGGGAACGACTGAAATAATTGTGAGAGAAGATGACGAGGAAGAAACCGTTTCAAGACAATACTTGCGGCTGCTTCTGAGGAAATTCCTACATAAAAAGGAGCTAAAGGATTACTTCAGAGTGATCGGCGGCAAAGAGAACATCTTAACCATCAAAGAGAAAAAAATCGCTGAAGAAGAGTAATCCGCTCTATTTCTTTTTAATAGTCTCACGCTTCTTTTTTGCCAAATCTTCTTGAAGCTCGAGCAGATAATATCTTGCAATGTAAGCACTCTTGTAGGCGTCCAGCCAATTTCCATTAGTCATAGACTTTCTAGATTCATTCAGCAACTCTTTCGCGGCTTCCAATGTTAGACCAGATCCGCGTTTATTGATGCCAGATTTTGGCTTCCATTTGAACGTGTCACTTTCATCCTGAAACTTCATTGAGAACAAAAAGAGCGCGTATTCCAGTTCTTCCGCAGAACGCCAGAGGTTGTGAGCAAAGCAGTCGCCATCTTTCTGGTTCAGTGCTGAAATTGAGGCTTCCAGATAAGTTATAGATAACTTGATGGACTGCATTATCTTTTCATAATGAAGCATTGTTTCAACCCAAGTCGGCAATTTATTACCGATCTGAACTTTTTTATTTGTTTCGCCAAATTAAGTTTTCAACTCTTGTTTTTCCCAATGAAAATGATCCCCATCAAAATCATTGCGATCGATCGAACGGTTTTCTAAGAACGAGCAGTATCATTGACAAAGCTAGGCAAGCGACTATCAGCCGCCAAAATGCTATTGAAAACACATCAGAGATCTGCAGAAACCTTATGAAAATTGATGCTGTTCCAAAGAGAACCCCAGCAGCTACACCCTCTGTCAAGGCAAGCTTTCTTGTCCTAACCTGCATCCGAACGACCCGTTTCACTTTCCAGCACGAATTCAAATATAAGAAAGTATCCTCAGCACAACTCTTTTCTATCTTTCGTAACTCCCTAAGCTTTCGGAGCCTTCTTTTGAAATGCATGCTTCTGGGAAAATGTGAAATATAACTTTGAAGAAACCTAGGGTTTTAAAAGAGGAAAATGTTTGACAATTAAAACAGTTTTCGGAACATTGCTTGCACTAATACTGGTCGACATGCTTGCCTTGACTCCTAACATCCAACTCAGCGAACCAGGTTCTTGGACAATTTACATTCGGGCTGACCGCTCAGTAGACCCCCCAACTCCTTTGATACAACGAAACGGGGACATGTACACTTTGACTGGCAACATCAAAATGAGACCTGATAGTGATGGGATTATTATTGAAAGAAGCAATGTGACTTTCGACGGAGCAGGCTACACAATTAAAGGAGCAAGTCTATTCTCTTATCCCATAGGAATACGCCTGTCGGAAAGAAACAATGTGACAATTAAAGACATCAAGGTTGATTCATTCTACTACGGCATCTGTCTCTATAATTCTTCGAGTAACAGCATTGTTGGGATCAATGTAATAAGTAACTCAGAGGGCATCGGGCTTTACGGATCTTCGAACAACAGTATCTCTGGCAACAAGTTGATAAACAACGCAAAGGGCATCGGGCTTTATTATTCTTCAAACAACACCATTGCT
>Ga0172366_10001911_pt1 | contig 16267 bp, 14 predicted proteins | sample LakKivSesite69cm_FD_114533 | JGI IMG/M metagenome (GOLD analysis project Ga0172366, IMG submission 114533) | Sediment microbial communities from Lake Kivu, Rwanda - Sediment site 69cm | ecosystem: Environmental > Aquatic > Freshwater > Lake > Sediment | place: Rwanda: Western Province, Lake... | reverse complement strand
TGAGGATCTCAAGAAGAGAAAATACTTTGAAGAGAGACTTATCGCCACGCTTGCCTCCTGCAAACTCTGTAAACCTTCTGCTACCTGGTTAGGAAACTATGCTTGGAATGGTAACGTAAGAAAGTCTGGACTATGGAATAGCGACTTTGTGAATAGCCTCTGTAGAATTAACGAAAGCGACCTCGACAGGTTGAGGCAACTAGTTGGAAGTAATTAATGTGTGTGCTTGCAAAAAGTTAATTTCGTATGGCTCATCATAGCTTTTGAGTTGATATACTATGAAAACAAGATCAGTTATTATTGCCGCAAACCCTTACGTAATCTATGAGGCGTGTAATAGCAATGAATTAGGAGATGTGGAAGTTCACAAACGTTACGCAGATGAAGTTGGCGGCGTATTTTGGGACGTAATCCCTGGAAATATAGCAGCTAAATGGAAATACCCCGACATTGATACGGGATATTTCTATATTGCAGTTGACCAAGTGATAAGATATAGATTTGACATTGAACGCATTGGCAATATAAGAGAGTTCCGAGGAGAAATTGAAAGGTTTGTCCCTCCTTGCCGCAGGACATACTGGCATGACAGACAGTGTGAGCACTATTTTGCTTTCCTTATCAAAAAGATATATCCTTTAGTTCAAATAAGGGAGCTCAGTGACTTTGTGCTGCACGGTTCTCAGAAATCGGTCGCGCGCGTTCAGAACTATGCTATAGTCATGCGTGAAGACTATACCTGAAGTGAGAAGAGGCTTCTTGTGACCTCTATGAAGCTAAAGAAAGTTTTGGAACTTTACAGAGGGATTGCGGTTTCGGAAAGAGAGATTGGTAAGGTCATTCAAAATATTCATAACGTCGGCTTAGATGTAGGACAAGGCCATTGGGTTCTTATGGTGAATGATCTGCGAAATGAGGTAGATTTTTCTAAATGGGTTCGTGATCCTGAACTCACTACTGAGGTCACTAGGAAAAAAGACTTTGAAATTGAAACCTTTGCGGCAACAGGGGACCTTGAAACTTCATTATTCTATGCTTGCAAACATAACCGTATGACAGAGAAAACTGAAGGTGTCATTGTTAAATTTACTACGTCACTCGAGAATATATTCGTTGACGGTCGAGACTTTTTGTATACTGTTTTCTCGATGTTCGATGCGAAAGATAGAAGCGAGGAGCATAGAAAGAGAGTTAGAGAAACCTTAGGCCATCTATACGGACCCGAGATTTTTCAATATTTTGATGAAGCTACAAAAACACCACAACATAAATACAGACGTCGTATAGCTCTGGTGGACCTTGCTGTAAATGATCCACAAGTGGTTATTTTCCATGCTTCAAATAGAATATGGATAAGTGGTAGATATGGCACATGGTTTCGGAGCTCTTTTCTGGTTAAGGGGAAGGCCCCGCCTTCAAAGATCGTCTCTGTTAATCATGTTGACTGTGTCGCTGCGGTAATTGAGAAAGGAATCCCACCATTCGAGACACCAGAGTCTTATATCAATCTCTACGACCTGATTTAGCGGGTTTTAGATGAGATAAATTTTGGACAACCTTTCAAAAAAGTATAGAGAGGACACGCACCGTTGCATCATTCCTTATACTCTGTTGGATCGCGCATTCCAGCTTCATTGAAGGCCTTTTTACGATTTATACATGATTCGCATATTCCGCAGTGTTTTTGGTTATTTAGGTAGCAAGACCACGTTAAATCAAAAGGGACGCTAAGTTCGGACCCTAGTTTAATTATTGCTGACTTTTGGATGTTGTGGAAGGGTGCCTCGATGCTTATCTCATGGCCTGTTCCCAGTTTAGCGGCAGTCTCAAACGATTTGTAAAACTCTTTTCTGCAGTCAGGATAAAATAGTTCGTCTGAACCTTGAGCGCCATAGAAGATTTTTGTGGCTCCGATGGATGTTGCGTAGGCGACTGCTATGGAAAGGAAAATGGCGTTTCTGAAAGGAACAATAATAGGCTTACTGAAACTTGAAGTCATAGGGATAGTTTCGTCGCAAAGCGAAGTCACTCCAGCAAAAATCTCCCTTAGCGATGAAAGGTCTACTATTTTAATAGGAATTGCTAGTTTTTCCGCTATTTTCTGCGCGCACTCGATTTCCTTCGTTGCTATTTGACCATACTTGAAAGTTATCGCGTGGATGGTGTATCCTTGTTTTTTAGCCCAGTATGCAACTGTCGAGGAATCGGGTCCGCCACTGAGAACGACTACGCACTTGTTTTCTTCGCCCATATATTTACCACCACTTATATCTTGTTTCAACGAGTTTGAACACAAAAGCTCCAATCAAACAAATTATTTGTTCACTTATGAACAGATACGGCAACGTTGTTATCATAGGCTGATTGAACACTTGGCTAAGCATCCAACTGACACTTACAGGTATTATGGTTGCGATTATACCACCCGCGACGAAATAGTTCTGTTTAAACGGTTTAGCTACCAAATAGCCTAACAAGCCAGCGACAAGACTCATTATAGGCATAAAGAATAGATCGTAGGCTCCGAGGGGACTGAAAACGTTACCAACTACTACTCCAATGGCATAGCCTATTGCAAAGATCCATTTTCTTGCGATGCTTGGTCTTAATACTCCAGCAACCCTGAATTGAAGTGCATAGAAGGATATTGGAGCAAACACGTAAACCAACGTTGCGTATAGCGCGGCGAATATTGCGATTAGCGCAAGGTCTCTGCTCTTTATCTTCAAGTTTCCACCTCCCTACTCCGGGGTTTATATACGGCGGAACGGGTGGGAGGAGCCCACTCACCCGCCACGGATGAATTACTATGCCGGGAGCTTAAAGCCTTTTAGGATATTACTTTAAAATGGTTGGGTTATTAATTCTCAACCCGAAATTATTGTGAAAACCTACAGAGAACACACTGTTTTTGTGTCTGCCCCTAATGCTAAGACAGATTAATATATCTTAACTGCAACGACTAAAGAACGATAAGACATGGATAAAATCGGGATCGCTATTTTCGACATGGACGACACACTTGTAGATAAGGAAAGTGTATTTGTTGAGGCTCAAAAAGCCATGCTTCAAACATTGACCAGATATGATTCAAGAATTGACCCGCAAAAAGACTTCAAGACACTTAGAGAGATTGACCATGAACTAGTTCGTCTACATAAAGGAAAACACATGTATGAGTATTGGAAACTAGCGAGTGGACTTTGGATGCATCTTCATGAAGGAAAAGATAAGAAGAAAGCCGCAACACTATCATTCAAACAGACCAAAAATGACATAAAGCTTTCCTTCATTATCGAAGCCGCTAAAAAACATGACGACATTTTAGAAAACAAGATTCCTAACTTGTTTGAGAATGCGAAAAGCGTCTTAAGAGAATTGAAGAAGAGATACATGCTAGTTCTGTTCCCTTCAGGAGAAAAAATATCCCAAATGAAAGTAATTAAATACCATGGACTTGACAAAGTTTTTGATGTTATCTTCATTTGCGAAAGAAAGAACGTAGATACCTTCTTGAAGGCAAAAAAACTCGGTGAGAATGTGTTTTCAGAAAAGTTCGAAGCTTGGCCTAAGAGAATTGTAGCGATAGGCGACAGGATATCTCAAGATATAATTCCGGCTAAGAGAATCGGACTTGAGACGGTATGGATTCCTGGGCCTTATTATCCTGGAAGGCGTGAACAAGGAAGACCTGAGCATGAAGTCTCAAGCCTATCAGAACTTCTTAAAATACTTTGATCGAAACTTTGAAATTTGGAAAGGTTTTACTATGATCTGGGATGAGCTTTGTCTATTCCTTCAAGGGAAGAAGTCCTACTAGAAGAATGGAAGGCGTGTGAGGAAACCATTAGAAACTTTGATAACATACTAACACAAATCAGATTTTATGGGTTCACAGTCACCATAGCGCTTATGGGAGCCGCTGCAGAAACACTGAGATCACCCCAGGCTACAATAAATGTCTTTGGAAAATTCGTCCATGTCGCGTTTATTATCGAGACACTGTCAACAATTTTTGCAGTTTTGCTTTGGATATTTCATCAACATTACCTTGAATTTATGCTGAAAGTGGTTCATAGGCAGAGAGAAATCGAACAAGATGAACTGATCGTAGGAGGCAAAGATGTCTTAAAACTTGGTCGCAGAGTCACAAGAAGAGAAATGCCGAGATTCATCAGAGACCCTTGGAGGTACCTGTTCTTAACTTTGATCATCTTGGGATTGGTTCTAATGTTTATGTACGCCCAATTAGAGTTGCCAAGGTAACTCATTAACTGTTAAGAAGACGTATGGTCTACTATCTGCGCCCTAGATTTGGACCTTTTATGCCTTGCGCGTCTGGAGGCACTCTGTAGTCTCGCGAATTGTATTCAATAATCGATTCTCAAATCGCTTTCTGTAAGTGGTCTTGAAAGGTTTTCGAAAAGGTCCCTCGCCCAAGTCAATTTCTCTAAGTAGTGCTTCTTGGATTCGCCTTCTACATTGGGAAAGAACTGGCCTTCTTCAAGATTGAAAAACCTTCCGCTTTCAGTCAAATTAAAAGAACCTGAAACTGCACCTTGAGAAGTAACAGTTGCCTTTGCATGAAGCCTTGAGTTGGATTTAATTTCGCATCTTTTCTGATGTAATTGCAACAGTACTCTAGCTTGTCTCCTGATAAATGATGGTGAAATTGTAGTGCTCTTTAGATCCAAAGGCGACCTTGCTACGACGTAGACTTTTCCGCCATAGTGAACTAGTAACCCTATTAAGTCACTGAGGGTTTCAACATCTGAAACGTTAATCACATTGCTTGCAAATCTGGTTAATGCAGTCGGAATTTTGAAGTCTGAGATAAAGGGCGATATGAAATAAGCGAAGGCAGGCTCTCCTCTATTCACTCGAATGCATTCTGATATTAAAAGGTCGACATCTATTAGCGCAATGTTTTCTTGAGTGACATGCATCAATTATATCACCTTGAACATATAGTAGTAACTCAACGCTCCAGAGGTCAAATCCGTATTCACCCAGTGACCCGCAAACTTGACACGACCCCCGATGACTTCTCTTCCAACAAGCTCGAGAACTAGTGTGCTTAGGTTTTTTACAAGATCTTTACAAGCCTGTTGCTCGTTGCAAGAACCTTTCACTACCGCGATACCATGTTCAGTTAGAGTCCTTAAGATTTCATTTGGAGAGAGTTTGCTTATAGTCACACCCTGTAACAGATAATTTACCATCTCATCAAGGGCAAATTTGCTAATGTTATATTTCTCATAGAACGATCCAACATGGCATTTCCTACCTATGGATATACATTCCGGGCATCCGTGCAAGCAGATATTTGCTGCTTCCTTAAAACGGTCAGCATCTTGTGGTCTGTTCGAATAATTCATGGCATGATAACCTATACCTATGGGGAATATCTTTGAGCTTCCATACTCTTTGATTTTTGTGATTGCTGTTCTATGAGTCGTTGCTTTGTCGTTGAGTTCGCTTAGTTTCCGCTTTATTTCACTTTCTAGAGGTGATACTCTTCCGAACAGAAAGGCGCTGTCTGCAACACCGTTTACACATGGTAAGAGAAATTCAAAAGCAGTTTCATCAAAATTCCTCGGTCTGTAGATTTCTTCTCTTTCTTCACTTTGCCAGTACGCCTCTACGCTGAATTTGCCTGTCTCAGAAAGAAATTCAAAAGCAGTTTCTGAAGACCCATTCCCTCCGCTAACGGCGTCGAATATCACAACTTCTCCACGTTCTTCTCTTACAAGGTAGTCCAAATCATCAAGTTGTGACCCCGAAGTAACTGCCGTAGCAAGTAAAAGCACGTGAGCTAATGAATGAAGGATTGTCTGATAAAGTTTCAAGTAGAGATTATCTTCTGCGATGTCGAAAGCTTGCAGTAATGTTATCACGCTTTCTACCAGAGTGGCATCTGGCCTTGCACTCTCGTAGAAAGCTAGTTCACGGTCAATTGCAGAGTTGATGCTGGAGATAAAGCCCTCGCTTCGCAGTCTCTGCAACACCATTTTTTCCTCGATGAGGTCGTCGAGTCCAATTACCGATATTAATGAAGACAGAAGAAGTTCATGATGATATGAAGGGAGACCGACTTCGCTCATGATATCTGAAAGTCTATTCGATAATAGTTGCAGAATCATGTCACGCCTTAACATCAAATCTGAGTCCAAGGCTTTCTTTACAAATTCTTCCGGGATATTGGCTTTGAAGGAAAGACCCGAAGTCACCAGCCGAATGCCTATTGGTGGATCATAATCCACTGTCACATTGCGAGAGGCTCCCCTCAGCGTTGCCGTTCTCTCAAAACCCATCACTGCCATTCCAACTTCCAGTTCCTTCAGAAAAGTGGCTTCTGGAACTACAAAAGCCATTGGTTTCTGTAACGTTTTCCTATCAGCTTCTGTTCGAGACAACTCTAGTTTCCTGATGATAGGATAATTTGATGGCAACTTAGCCCGTACTTGAAGACTGGAGTGCCCACAGTTCTCATCGCCATCAGAAAGTGAAAGACACGAAACACAAATTGGATGTTGTGCTTGCATTCGAAATCCTCTCAGAGTAAGGGGCTTATAGACTCGAAAGACCCTGTCTCCTACCCTTAACTCAAATTCGGGTTTTGTAGACAACTCATGGATAGACGAGAGACGCGCTCGACCCGACTGAAACCATCTGCCTAAGAACACTTTGACCGGAGGAGAACCGTAACGGTAAGTTGCTGACCCAGGAAACAGCAAGGCTAGTGCAAGTTCGGCTCTTTCGGCTCGCATTTGATCTCCAATATTAATCGATATTTGTTGTGCGCCTTGAGGTTCATAGAGCGTTCTGGGCATCGTGAAAGGAGGCTTGGTTATGCACGGCACAAACTCGTCAATATATGAGGGGTACCCCATTCCCCTAATTCGCTTTATTTCGTCTAGCATTAAGGAAAGACTTTGAGCATTTTCATATAATGTCTTGACGCTAGCTTCATCCATCTGTTTTGCTTTCTCCATTTTGTCTACAGCATCTACCAAGTTTGAGATGGCTATGACCAAAGCGTCGTAAGTCTTATCGGGTACATTCCGATCCTGCCTAACTTTGGCCTTCAAGTTGTTAAGAAATGCTTTCAGTTCTTGGGTCATGCTCATCATGTTCCCTCAAGCTTAGAAAGCATTTCCTTCATATGGTTGAATTCGGTGACATACTGTTCGCCTAGAACAGCAACTACATTGAGAAGTTTCTTCGTGGTCGAAGTCATTAACTCTCGTGAATCAGTGATTATCCTAACATCTATAGCTCTCCTTTCAAGATTCTCCTTAAAATCGTCTTCTAAAGTTGCCATTATCCCGCTGTCTCTGAAAGCTTCAAAAGCCCAAATAACAAGCTTCTTTTTGTCCCCCATGATTTCGTACTCAGAAGACAATGTGTTAAGCGCTTTTAAAGCGTGTTCAATAGCATTTTCAGCAATTTCTCTGGCTTGGCTAGCTGGATGACCTACTCGTCGCAAATAAGCCATGACAAAACCTTTAACGCTCTCTCTTTCGTTACGAATGAACCAAAGTGCTTTATTGAAATCGTCCTCGACTTGCTTTGAGTTTTGATTGGCAGCTATTACATTAAAAACATCTATGCCTTTTAAAGCGAGAAAATCGAAAATTGCACAAAAAGCATGGGAACGGACAATATCGGGATTTCGTGGTTCAAGAGGTAGCGGAGATAGTGAAGGATGGACAAGTCGATAGAAATGCCTATAGTAGAAATTAGCTAGGGGGGAAGGAGGGATAACTGTCATGACGAAAAGACCGTCATCCAAGTTTCCTTCACGAGCTCCCCGTCCAGCTTTTTGCTTATAACTTGAGGGTGACCTGACTTCACCATACATGACCACTTCTTTTACGGCTCTGAAATCCACTCCGACTTCTAATACGGACGTGGCCACAAGTGCGTCTAGAGGTAAGTTCGTAGGTTGATGATTGAACAAAGCATAGATGTCTTCTAGTTCCGAAAGTTCAACTTCTTGGCTTGTGAGTCTTTTGACGCGGATATTGTCGTTAGGAGTTACGCCTAGTGGCAATGTCAACCATCTTATGTGCGACCCACTGTCTTGAGAAAACCACCAACATCGACCTTGTTGATACTCAGCGCATATGCTTGAGATTACGTCACGACCTGCCTTGCAGTCCATACATGCTGCTCTCTGGACTGGGCCACGACCGGCCAAGGGAGCGAAGTGGACGGGATAACCTCTGCGAAACCTCATTCTGACAGAAGGAAAACGCTGGAAATACTCATAGTTCTGCTGATCCGCCACCCAGCGACCTGCGAGATCTAGAGAATCGACAAAACATAGAGCCTTCGGGCGTAGATCATTTCTCAGTCGATGCGCTTCCATAGTCCCATCACGACGATTATGCAAAAGGGTGGATGTAGTATCAATACAAACACCTAGGGAAGGTCTACCAGCTCTTGGCTTTAGAATTACATGGTGTTCTAAAGAGAAGTTGGTAAGGCTATCTTCTCTGTCAGTGACGATGTCTGGTAACTCCTCAATTGAAAATAACTTCTGGCAATGTTTCTGAGGATTAGCAACCGTTGCAGACATCCCAACAAAAACAGGAGCAGCAGGAAGCAGATTTTGAAGTCTAGCATTTAGTGATGCAACATTTGCACCAAATAAACCATAATAAAGATGGACCTCATCGTATAGCACAAGGTCAATACCTTTTTCATATAGTGAATTACAGAGAGGGTTCATCAAGCGACGTTTTAAGGTATCACAATTCGTAATAATTATGTCAGGGCAACTTCGATAGATTCTCGTTCTTTCTTCTAAGCCAACGCCACCGAAATCTCTCTCGATTTTTATCTCTGAAAACGATCTCAAGTCGCTTGGAAGTTTAAGCTTCTTTAGAGCATCATTTAGTCTCGTGTTTAGGTCAGCGAGTTCGTCATACTGGTCTTTAGCTAGCACATTGCGTGGAAATAACAGAAGGGCGGAGCAATTCAACGTTCGAGTTGTCTTACCTCCAAGGTTCTTTTGAAGATATGCCTTGACCTTCTTACTCAGAATCCACAGAAGTAATGGTAATTGATACGCAAGCGTCTTTCCGGCACCGGTTTCTGCAACGATGACAAGAGAACGACCTTCTTTTCTTTTACTAAGGAGTTCCAAGATCTTCTTTGAAGCAAGCAGTTGAAAAGCGCTCACTGTAGGATATCGAGAAGCAATTGCCCGAATCGCTGATTCCGCAATATTTTTCTCGGGTCCTTCACTTGATCCGAGATAGGCGACGAAGGAATCACTAATATCTTTTTTGTCTATAGAGATGGTCAGCTGCGGAATCTGTTTTATGAAACGCAGGTACTTCAAGTCCGAGACGTCACGGACAAGTCTGTTTTGAACCAGTGTAGTTGTGTGATATAGTGATTTGATCATATTTGCGGTTCTGCTTTTGACAAGTTCATCGCCACTTGAGCGGTCTAACAGCAGGAATCTCTTTCTTGCAAGGGATTTCGCGAGGTCGAGCCCCGTCGTCAGCTCCAAGCCAGCTTGAAGGCAGACCGTTTCCAATTTGACAAAAGAATCATAGTCACCTTGCGCCGTTTGAGTAGCCTCAGTTTTCTCCAAAGCCCAAAGAAACTCGCGCTCTTGCTGTGTCAGATTTGCCCTACTCATAGCGATCCCCCAAAGATAATAGCTTTCCTTATTTCAAAAGGTTGAATTAATTCAATGCTCGATAACGGAATTAAGTTCTTTACTTCCAGTATTTGAACACTCGGTTTCGAAGGAAGTCCTCGATGTCCTCGTCCAGAAGGAAAACCCTCGACGACATGCCGACTTGAGTGCGAGTAGACACAGTCTAACAAGACACTGAAGTCAACTGCAACTTCAGAGATAGAGAAACATTTAGACAAATGTTGGCACAGCTCGCCAACATATTCTTTCCATTTTCCTTTTTGTGCAATCCGTTCATTAATCTCCATCACAGAAGAGTATAGCAGCAGGGCGGCCAGTCTCGATTGGTCTATACGATTTTGCTTGGTCAATCCGAAATATTGAAGCCATTTCTTGACTAATATTCTTGACATTCCATCTTGGCTTGGTATCAGCTCATCTTGAAGACCTGTTTGATAAACCCTACTATCTGAAAGCATTTTTTGGATGAGTGGATTAAAACTTTGGGATCTGGTCAATAACCAGAAAAGTGTTGCTTCATAGAAGTTATGCTGCTCATCAGTCCAATAGGCAGCAAGCTGCGAACCAAACTTGGAAAGGTAATACATTTTGATTCTGCGATATTCAGTGCCCAGAATGTCACGAATGGTAATGTTATCAGACAAAGGAGCATCCATATCTTCTACGTTGACAGGTCTTGCTCTAATGGCATCGATCCCCTTAAGGAAGTACTTATACTCCAGTTCATCTGCATCTTCAAGTCCTTTCGTCCTTTTCCAAAGTATTAATCTCGTCTTTGCCTCCGTCGGTAAGATACCTTTTCTTTCTTTCTTAGCCAATCTCTTAGAACTCAGTTCAATAAGTGGGAGACTGTAGAAGGAAAGGGCACATATCCAGTTACTAACTTTAGCAAGATCTACCCGTGGATAGGTTCGAGATTTCAAAAAATCTGTCATTCAGCTGAGACAACCTTCAATTTGCCTTGAAGAATAAGTCGGAAAACGGTTGATCTTATGTCTGCTTCATACCCTTGGCTTCTCATCTGTCGCTCAACTTCTTGGATCGACATGGCACCTTGAGTTTGAATGGCTTGCAAAATTGCATCGTCTAGTGTTGTGGTCAGCGTAACGGTCGGTTGAGGGCCTACACTTGCTGGTGGCATTTCCTTTTGGATGGGTGGGGAGACTTGGGATGGGGGTGTGGGTGTTACAACTTCAACAATCCGCTTACGGGATGGTTCAGCTAAACTCTTCTTCAACTCTTCTTGGATTTGAGGGCCTAATTTCTCGATTGCTGAAAGTACTACATGAGTGTGATAAGCCCGACCACTTTTCTTACAAGATTCATAGGCATTAAGAAGCCATTCGATCCACTTACCGGGCTCACTTTGCTTAACCGTCTCGTTTTCATATGCTTTCTGTAATACCTTCACAGTCGGCAAGACCACATTTTCATAATCAGCTAATCTGCGTTTTACTATTTTATTTTCGTCAGAATAGATCAAGTGAAACTCTGAAGCTGACCCAACAATTGCCTCTCCAGCGCTTCCAAGTTTTTCAATTAATCCTCGGTATTCTTGAGGCCCCTTCTCTAAGAGGTCCAACAGAAAAGCATGTGCTTTGGGGACAGAAGACTCAATCTGTCCAGCTTCTTCATTGGCAAATCCAGACTGTACCGCTTCACTCAAGTATCTTTCTTGCAACGCGCTTCTTCGCATAAATAACCGCTTGTTTATCTGACGAATGGCTTCCTTTGTGCAACTTTGGCCATTGGCACTCATGACAAAGATGGTTTGAATTGCTTCAAAAGTCGGCGGAGACAAAGGCTTTGTTATGTCCCTTGTTTCTCTTGTCACAAGCTGAGATAATAGAGGTGCGATTTCAGTTTCGAATGATTTGACTAAAACATCGCAGTCTTCGTCTGTTCCTACACTTAAGCCAATAAGATCTTCCGCCAGCCCGCTTGGGAACCAGGTAATCCTTTCAAAAGAACTTGAAGGAGTTTTTTGTATTTCAACGCTAGAGACGTATGAGAGAAGACTCAAATGGGAATATTTTTCGTAATCCTTCAGCAAGGGTGTTACGACTTGGAGCACATCTTCGATGTCCTTTTCTTGGATTATCTCAGCTTTACTTGTCGCCAAAATCCAAAGAATGGTGATTGACGTGTCTCGAAGCAGAAGGTCAAAAGATAAAGAACTTATGCCCACGTTTCCATCACCAACTTGCCCCATATATGAGGTTTGCACTTTCTTGAGACCCACCCCTCCAAATAACGTGCTTTTTGTAATCCCTTTCAGAATGCCTTGGAAAATCGCCTCATTTCTTTCCATTAGACTCTTTAGTTTCAAAGCCGCGATTTCTTGTGCTGTTTTTATTGATATGCGACGACTTTCCCGTATTGGTAATTCCTTCAATCCATATTCTTTAAACAGCTCCTGGATTAACACCGTGTCTATCTTAGGCAAGCCTCGCTTTGCTCCCTCTATGAGCGCAAAGTGGCAAACTCTTTCAAAAACTCTAAAGTTATCGAGACTCTCAGTGCCTCTAATTGAAAGAATCATATCGTACAGTGACTTCAGAGCCTCTTCTGAAAAAGGAGACAAGTCGCCTTCTTGACGTACGGATTCGCTAGCCGTCTTCAGACGTAGTGCAACTATTCTCTTAACTTCATCAAAACTATAAGCAAGCGGAAGCGAAGCCACAAGTCTACTCCTAAAAGGCTCATGCTGGTGGGACAAATGTGTTTCAAATTCTCGAGAAGAATATTTCGTGTGAGACATGATAAAAGCAATGGGTGCATCATGAGTGGCGAGATCATCTATTACCGCTCTTAGAAACTGGAGAAACATTTGTTGTTCCTCTTTAGGTCTATCTGCTAAAATGTCGAACTCGTCAACAATCCATAACATTAGTTTGTTCTTTGCTGCTATTTGCGATAATGCACCTACCAAAGCTTTCCGGAGCACAGAGGGACGTTGTTCGTCTTTTAATCGAGCAAGCGATTCCACTTTTGTGTAATTGCTGGCCTCTTGAAGAATATCCCCAACAAAGTTTTGAAGATTCAAGTTTGAGAGTTTGGTCAAAATGACTGGAGCTCTAAATGAAAGATAACCACCATTAGTCGCCTTTATTTTGAGATATTCCATTGTTGTGCTCTTGCCGGCGCCGTGGGGACTGTTTACCAGCAGGGCATAAAGCTTCCTTTCAATTCCTGCCTCAGCGATCTTCTGTTCGAGCATCGGAAAATTCGCTGGAGCAACAAATGGATATTTACCAACTGCTGCTCCAGTTGGTTCGAACGGGTTTTCTTTAAGGCCATAAACTTTTGCTATAGTCATTTTCCATCGCCTTTTCTCAAGCAGGTTATCTCGGTTATCCTTTCCCCCTCCTTAAAACTAAAAAGATTTGCTTTCTTCTTTAGAATCCCGCACCATCTTGCTATTTCGAGCATGGTGCTTAGATCTTGTCCATTAATTTTGTATCTGTAATCTTTTTCAAGAAGAGCATTTATTCTTTCACGTATTTCGTCTTGTGTCACAGGCGTTTCAAGGGTTTCAATCATAAGCTTGTAAGGAACTATCGTGCTTTTGGCTACCATATGGAAAAATTGCTTTGCCTTGTATTCATCCTTTTCATAAAGTGAAACAAATGCTTGACCAAGTGTCGTGAGTTTGATCTTCCCTTTATCCTTGTAGGCGAGAGTTAAGATGTCGCTAAGCCGCCAACAGTCTCCTCCTTGAGTCTCTAAACTGGCCATTACGAATATTTGCGGTTCTGCACCATCTGGATACTTTGAAAGTTGGATCAGGTACTTTTCAAAGCTTTTCATGGAAACTCTTGGAAGTGAAGTGCCACCTCTTTCTCGTTTTTCTACCCTTTCTGGTTTTTCTTTTCTTTTGTGAGAAAATGAGAACGAAAATATCCCCTTATTTTCATATTTTAACTCAACCCTTAGAGGTTTTTCGTTTCCTATGAATAGTTTTGCTGACTCGCACTTGTTTATGAGATAACGCAACATTTTGAGGTAATCTATGATTATTGAGACGGCAACGGGTTGTTTCACACTAATCTCAAAATGAGGATTCATTGGTTGTGCAGTGAACGAGTAATCCTCTTTGACTGCAAGGATCATCAACTTGTTTGGCGAGTCTGCTGAAAAAGAGACTTCGTGAGAAATTGTTGAAGCTTTGTGGATGATATCGGATAGTTCCTTTGCTGGAATGTTTGCCACGGCTTCATACTTGAAGGCATTAGGTTCGGGCAAATCGTATGGATCAGACCTGAGCCATTTCACTGTAAATGCTGTGACCCAGCTTTCTTTTGTTGAAAAGTTGACGAAGCCTTCGCCTATCCTCATGAAGATTCGTTCAGAATCGAGAGTGGGTAGAATACTTGTAAGCTTTGAAGATTCTATTGCGAAGGCCCATTCCTTTTCAACAACATAGTTTTCAAAAAAGTCTGGATAAAGAGTTATGTCAACATAGCAAAAGTCGTGTGGGTCTATGCTTCTTACTCTCAACATATCCTTCTTGACGTCGAAATGAGCAACCTCGATAAAGCGCGCAACATACTGAAAAAGCGTCCGAAATAGTTTGGTGTCAGTAATCTTTGCTTCCAACTATCTTCCTCCAAATAGCGCCTCTGAGATCCGTACATAGCGTTTTCGAAGTTTGGCATATTGCCATAAATGGACGAGCCCTGACCGTTCATAAATTCTCTCCAGATACGCCTCATAAGCCTCCTCACCAATGTTCAGTAACTCTTGCGCCCTCTGTTGTTCTTGCTTAACGACATACTCGTTGTGAATGGCTCTAGCTTTCCAGTCCTCTATCAAAAGATGAGGGTTACTTTTACAGATCGGGCATTGACATTTACTTAGCCACATCAACTCCAGCGTATCCTCTATAGCTGAATTTCCGAAATTGGGGCACCTGTTGCTGACATATCGTTCGCCAGTTCCTGGAAGAACTATTTTTCCGTAAGCTGCTTTTCGCCTGTAACCTGCGCTATCAGTACTATCCGCTCCCAGATAATATGCCAAGTGAAGAGAAAGCGGAGAAGACCCAAAACCCGTGACATGAACCTTAAAGCTTGTGTATCTTCTAACTGCTTCGATTCCCAAAGAAATCATATCGACTAATTCTTTCCTAGGTTGGCGGTCGCCAAAAAACCCAGAGAAATCAGTAAAATCTGGATTTACAAGGCTCCCGAGCATAATCGTGTCTGTGTTTGCGCTTCTTTGAAGCCACTTCAAATTAGATACCAAAGACCTTTTGCTCCAAGCATGAAGCACAGGAACAATCCTATCTCGAAGCTTTGTTGAAGCTTGCCAAAAAACGATATTTTCCTTGGTTGCTTTCCATGACTTTGCCATAAGAGAAACAGGCATGCCAGAAGCAAAGGGGTAGTCCAACGGAACAGCTTTATCTGGCATAAACATTTCCTGGATTTCAACAACTCTATCCCGCTCCAATTCTATTCCTTGCTGCCGAGCAGTAAAGGCCCCACTGTCCAGAAACAACTTACCCGCATGATAAAGAATCCGAGGCTGAGGAGACCTATAATAATTGATGGTGGAGTCCATTACTAAATCGTCTTTGCGATCAACCTTCACGGGAATCCTGGACTCACCAATCCAAAGCATCAACGCCTCAGACAAAGAACTCCCCATTTTAATACTCATTACGGTAATATGCAATAAATAATTTTCTCACTCAACAAAGCTTTCAAACCTTTCCAATCTTATTTATGAGCTCTTCTTTTGCTGAGCTCCATGTTTTCCCTTCAATCGTGAAGCTACATCTCTTGGCAACATACCATATAATTCCTCAATTATGGCGCGGTCAACTTCATCCGTGTAAGCCACCTTCTTATCACGTCATCCTAAAAATTCGTCGTTCCAACGCTTGCAGATTGTCCACATGAGCCTTGGCAGACTTAAACCGTCTGGTGGTCGTTTCGGAATAGGTTGCCGCACAGGAACATACTTTTCCCTAACAACATACGAGGTCAAGTCAAAATCCTGCTTAGTCTCAAACCTCTGCTCAATCGCAATCAGCCCCAACGTAAGAAGCACTCGCCGAATCTGACGATAAAAGCTTGTTCGCCTATACTTGAAGCCCTCTTCTATCTTTCCAGCCTCCAGACTCCACGCAAACTGGCTTAGCTCACTACGAGTGAGCCCGTCACGCTTCTTAAAATAGTCAAGAAAGAGCCTGCAAGCGTCTTGCGTCTTTTTCTGGGCAAATAGGAGTTCGCAAATGTCCTGGTCGCTTGAAATAAGCTCAATTTTTGTTTTCCGAGTCAAAACCCTTAAGCTCACCGAAACCCTCCAAAATCCACAAAAACCCACAACCCAGCATCACTTCAAAACTTAAACACGGACAATCTACCCAAATTATTAAAAAATCCCATTATCGCTTACCTCACGTAATCAGGTTTCTCAAACTTATTCGGCACGGAAGGCTCAAGCAACCGCTTCAAAGTCTTATTCAACTGTTCAAAAAGCCTCTCATTACGCTCAGCCCAGTCAGGATAACAAGCAACAACCTCAACGCTGTTCGGATGAGAATTATCGCCTACCTTAATGACTATGCCATTACTCCTC
>Ga0172366_10001910_pt1 | contig 16268 bp, 12 predicted proteins | sample LakKivSesite69cm_FD_114533 | JGI IMG/M metagenome (GOLD analysis project Ga0172366, IMG submission 114533) | Sediment microbial communities from Lake Kivu, Rwanda - Sediment site 69cm | ecosystem: Environmental > Aquatic > Freshwater > Lake > Sediment | place: Rwanda: Western Province, Lake... | reverse complement strand
GCTGCTGTGAGTCCGGTTCTCCTCCCAACCAAATTCCTCGGACCGGGCGGTGAAGTCCTTCCATCGCAACGTGCCCGTAGAGCCGCCAGGCATAACCGTAATAGCAAAAGTCCCTTGAGTCGGAAAATCCCCTTCATCCAGCTGAGTCATTACAAGGTCCTGTTTGAGCTGTGCTGCCGCCTGATGCACATCGTTCAGAGCTACCACCTGGCTGTTGGTGCGGCTGGTGCCCCAAATCACCTGGTAGATAGAACCTAATGCCCCTGCCATTACCACGCCACCCACTGCCATCGCCACCAAGAGTTCGATTAAAGTGAATCCCTTCTGTCTCATCACTTTTAGCTCTCTACTTTCTTCGTCTTAAAGGTGCATACACTTAGAATCGGTTTACCATCCTCCCGGGATACGGCGACGGTGATTTTCTGGATGGTCTCACCGTTATAAGTATCAACCCAGGTGATGCCATCTGCGGTGTAGCCGTCACTGGAGAAGGTAATGTCAACATTCACGGTGTACTGGGGTGGAACGGTGATGAGTTCCTCAGCATCGGGGTAGGTTTCAGCGTAAGGCATCGCCTTGATAGCTTCAAAGTAGGCGGTAACCAGGTTCGTTGCTGTTACCCGCTCATCAAGTTGGCGGGTAGCTCTGGCGTTAGTATCTATGGCCGTCATTAAGCCGGCCCCAATAAGACCAAAGATGGCCACCGCCACCAGCACTTCAATGAGGCTTATTCCTCTTTGCCCCGAAAGAAATCTAAGTTTTGCTTTTCGGAACAATCTCATATTTTGCCCGCCTATTAGCCAAAGGCTCCGGTGATGGTATACATTGGCATAAGCACCGATATCGCAATGAAGCCAATCCCCAGAGCAATAACGATAGTGCTGAGAGGACCAATCATCCCAACCATGGCACTCGTTTTTTCTTCGGCGGTAACTTCATAGAAATCAGCAACAACGCCCAAGGTAAAATCAAGGGTGTTGCTTTCTTCACCCACCGCCACCATCTGGACAAGGAGGGGTGGAAATATATCTATACGGGACATTGGTTCAGATAGCCCTCCTCCCAACATTAGCCCCTCATTGACCTGATTTAAGGCATCACGAATGACCCTATTATTGCTGGATTGGGGTATCATCTCCATTACTTCTTGCAGGCTCAGTCCAGCACTGATAAGCACCGACGTGGTTCGGCTGAAACGAGCTAGCTCTCCCATAAGGGTGGGGGGACCAATTATCGGAGCAGAGAGCCGCAGCCGGTCAAGCAGCCGCCTTCCCGAAGGCTGCTTCACCAGCCACAGCACTACGGCAGCTAATACCGCCGCTGCTATCAAGAGGTAAAGTGTATTGCCTGAGACGAAATTGGTTACAGCAATAAGAATCTTGGTAGGCAGGGGTAAGTCCACATTCAGAGACGTAAACATATCAAGTAGCTTAGGAAAGACCACTGTCATAAGAACAATGACGACTACTATGCCAACGCCCATAATCATCATCGGATAGACTAAAGCCCCACTTATCTTTTTAGCTACTGCACCCTGTTTCTCATGGTAGTCAGCCATTCGATTTAAAACAATTTCCAGATTGCCTGACTGCTCGCCAACCGCAATCGTTCTGCAGTAGATATCGTTAAAAGCCTTAGGATGCTTAGAAATAGCTTGAGAAAATGAGCTGCCGGCACCAATATCACTAGCGATAGATCCCAGAATCTTCTTGAACGCCCGGCTGGTTGTTACCTGCCCTTGGAGAATCTCCAGAGCGGGTAGCAGTGAGATGCCTGACCGGAGAAGGGTAGCTAGCTGACGAGAGAAAATAATTACATCTCGAGGCTTGACTCGGAAAAGGGTAGGTAAAGCTTCTTCCAGGCTGAACATAGACGGAGCGACTTCTACATTTACGGGACGGTAACCTTGTCCGATGAGAAAGCGCTCAGCCGCAACCTCATTGGTAGCCTTAATAACGCCTTTCACCAGTCTCCCCTGGTTAGTAGCAGCTACATAGCGATAAGATATAACCTTTCGCTTGGTGGGAATATCAATGGTTTTTGCCATTGTCTCTCCTTAACCGATAGAGAAAACATTGCGTATGACTTCATAAGGGGTAGTGATGCCCTCTTTTACCTTCAGCATGCCATCGTGCCATAGTGAGACCATGCCTTCTTTACGAGCCTGAGCACGAATATCATCGGAGCTGGCACCGTGTAGAGCCATCCTTCTTACTGCTTCACTCATCACCATAACCTCAAAGATACCAGTTCGCCCCAGATAGCCAGTGTTGGCACAGAAATTACAACCGCTGCCAACCAGAAATTCCGCTCGCTTCTCATTCATCTCCTGCTCGTAAGCCATTTGCTCATCAGGACTGACCGGGGTAGGCCGAGAACAATAGGGACAAACACGGCGTACCATCCGCTGAGCAACGACACCAATCACAGCTGAGGTAAGTAGAAATGGTTCTACCCCTAGGTCTATCATGCGGAAGATAACACTTACCGCATCATTGGCATGGACCGAGGAGAGTACCAAGTGACCGGTGAGGGATGCCTGAGTAGCTATTTGGGCAGTCTCAGCATCTCGTATCTCTCCTACCAGGATAACGTTAGGGTCAAGCCGCATGCAGGCTCTAAGCCCGGTAGCAAAGGTCACGCCGGCCGCGGGGTTAACCTGCATCTGGTTGATATTGGTAAAGCGATACTCCACCGGGTCTTCAATGGTTAATATGTTGCGCCCGATGCTATCAAGCTGGTTAACCGTAGCATACTGGGTGGTGGTCTTACCTGAGCCGGTAGGGCCGCTAATTAGTATCATACCGAAGGGAGACTTCACTAGTTGCAAGTATTTCTCCAGGGTATCAGGCAGAAAACCTATCTCAGGTAGAGGCAGGAAAGCAAAGGTCTTATCCAGAATTCGCAGCACTGCCATTTCTCCGTGTACCGTATTTGAAGTAGCTACCCGGATATCTACCTCCCTATCTCCCATATCAAAGGTAATTTGACCATCTTGAGGTCGGCGGCGCTCAGCAATATTCAACCCAGCCATTATCTTAACCCGCGAAATCAGCGGTGGATGAACACTCAAAGGGAGAGCCATAATCTCATGCAGAATACCATCAATACGATAGCGTATACGTAACTTATCCTCCTGAGGCTCAACATGGATATCAGAAGCCCGGTCTCTCACTGCCTGCTTGATAAGGAGGTCTATAGCACGAACGACAGGGGCTTGAGCAATTGCCTCAGCTGAGACACGCACCTCTGCCTCTCTCACCCTCTGGTAGCGAGTGGGAATTTGACTGAGTTGTTCTTCAATCTCGCCACCAACCCTATAGTTGAGGTCGATCATCTCTTGAATATCCTGAGAGGTACTGAGCACCGGCTCAATTCTTCGCCTAGTAAGAGCGGCCAGGTCTTCAATAGCTTGGATATCCCTCGGGTCTTCCATGGCTACCACCAGCGTACCATCAATCGTATCTATGGGAATAACGCCATATTTCCTGGCTATCGGCTCAGGGATTAGCGCTACCGCCTCGGGTCGAACACCCTCTTTCCTCAGGTTAACAAAAGGGACTCCTAGTTGTAGGCTAGTAAAGAGTGCCAGTTGCTGCAGTGAGATTAACCTCTCCTGCAGCAGTATTTGCTCAATCTTATCGCCACTCTTAGCTTGTAACTCCTTGACATGGTGTAACTGTTCCCCAGTAATCAGCTTTGCCTCCACCAGCATCTGGCCCAACTCTTCCGGTGATGTTTTTTTAGGTGACCCCATTCTCCCCTCCTTAATCTAACCTTATAAATAACCCCCGTTTCCGTAAAGTCCTAATCAATTACCTACAGCTAAAGGAATTACGCTTCTTTTAGAGTTAGTTTAATCCTTTTTACTCCCTTCCCCCCTGCTCTCTGTCGTAAGCGTGCTACTCCCTTTACCGAGCTATCCGGCTGAAGTAACTCTGGTATTACTTTTACACCCGGTGCCTTTAATATTTCACTGATTAAGGAAATTGGCTTATCTGCCACCACTGTTATGGTAGTGCCTCGATCCCAAGAGCCTGTTGTACGGAGAATTTTTATATCAGGTATCGTTTGCAAATGGTTATAAAACTTGGACACCATCCTTAGTTCTACTGGTATGGCTATAGCTAACTCTACCTCACCAGTATAAAGGGTTTGGCTATCTATTGGTTCCAGCTGAGTAGAGTTGGCCTCTTCATCGGTTATTCCCTCGGGAGGATGTTGCTCCAAGAGTTCTTCTGCTGGCACGGAGACAGTAGCTTCTTCCTGAAGCCGGACAGGCTGCTCTGTTTTCTCCTCTGAAACCTCCTCCTGGAGTTGAACGGGTTGCTCTATCTCCTTCCCAGTCTCTTTCCGGGCTATTAACTGTTCCGCCCCCTTTATCTTCTCAGCCTCTTTAGCCCTTCTAGCTTCTTTAGCTTCTCGCTCAGCCTTCTCTTTGACAGCTAACTGTTCCGCTTCCTTTATCTTCTCCGCCTCTTCCTTGGCTTGGTTAATAATCCTCCTAGCTTCAGCCTCGGCTTGCGCCTTCATCTTAATGCTGGCGGCTAACTGCTCTGCCTCCTTCTTTTTTGTTCGCTTCTCAGCCTCTTTAGCCTTTCTAGCTTCTTTAGCTTCTCGCTTAGCCTTCTCTTTGGCAGCTAACTGTTCCGCTTCCTTTATCTTCTCCGCCTCTTCCTTGGCTTGGTTAATAATCCTCCTAGCTTCAGCTTCAGCCTCGGCTTGCGCCTTCATCTTAATGCTGGCGGCTAACTGCTCTGCCTCCTTTACTGCCGTTTTAAGTAGTGAGCGGAATGAATCAGCAGAGGCTTGCCGTGAAAACTTACGCTGAGCAACACAGGTAGCAATACAGCCGAGGAATAAAATCCCACCTACACCAAACCAGAAAACCCAGGTACTCCAGCTAAGTCGAGCAATAAATGATGGGGTTATATCTAGCGCAGTAATAACTCCCATAACTCCGCACAACCCACCAAGTATACCTAAAATCCAAGCTAATACTCTCAGAGCAGGACCTCCTTTGACTAAATTATAATTTGCCAGATGGCAAATGTCAAAAAATTAATCTAATCCCCCTCAAATTATAGGGGGCAACTCATTTCCTAAGCAATCCTGCAAACGGGTGATTTCAAACAGGAGTGGCTTCTTCTAGTAGTAGCCCCTTCGGGTGAGTCTATTAAGTGCATACATATTTGTGCTTCAGAAAATTGGGAACAAACGAGCCTAATTTCAGGATACAGGTTCACATAGAATTTGTCAACCAGTATCTAAAACCCACACGGGGGAAGTGATGCCAGATGAGTTGAATTAAAGGCGCTTGACAAATGGCACTTCTATGGTCTATATTATAGCCACCTGGCACTCATTGCTTTAACAAACCTCACTACGACCAGAGGTGACCGGGTGGACAAGATAGTAGTAATGATAGTTGATAGACAAGCTCTCTTTAGGGTTGGTGTGTGTCACGCCTTGTCTCAACAACCTGACTTCGAGGTATTTGACAGTGCTCCAAATGAGAACCCAATAGCACTAATTGAAGCCAGCCCCCCCGATGTGTTACTGCTGGATATTGACTATCCTTCTCTCAGGGGGCTTGAACTAGCACGAAAAATTGCTTTGCATTACCCCACTACCAAGATAATAATGCTAACTTCCAAGCCTGATGACAAGCAGCTTTTTGAGATTATCAAGGTTGGAGCTGTAGACTACCTAGATAAGAGCATCACTGCCGAAGAGCTGACTGAGAGCATAAGACAAGTCGCCCGTGGCGAATATCCCATAAATGACAGCGTCTTAGCCCGGCCTAAGGTTGCTGAGCATCTATTAAAACAATTCCGAAGCATACATAATACCAATGAGAAAACTATGGATACTATAGTCGTTCCCCTCACCTCTAGAGAAACACAAATTCTGAACTACATTGCCAGTGGTAACTCAAATAAGCAAATCGCCTATATCCTGCAAATTAGTGAGCAGACAATTAAGAATCATGTTAGCAACATCCTGCGTAAGTTAAATGCTAATGATAGAGCCCACGCTGTGGTCCTAGCCATACGCTATGGCTGGATTTCAGCTGAAGAACTCCAGCCACTAACCTACCCGCTAACCTACCCCCAAAATTGATGGGGTAGCTGCCGAAACTAGGCCCATCCCATAAAGCTGCCTTGAGCACTTTCTCTGGTCAAAGCAATAGGACTAACTACCTATCCATAAAGTTACTAATAGACTATTTCCTCACGGCAAGATATAGGCTACTATAGCTGAGCTTAAACAACATGGGCCCGGGGTAAACACCCAAAACACTAAGAGCTATTTTTAATAACAATCTGTACCAACCTCTTCTCTTGCCCGGTAGTATCAAAGACAGGGGATAAAGATTATGAAAGAAATCCGGGTACTCCTAGTTGATAACCATGAGATTGTTCGCTGTGGAGTGCGAGATATGCTCGAGCAAGAAGAAGATATGGAAATCGTAGGCGATTGCGCCTCTGCCGAGGAAGCCTTGCAGCAAGCGGAAACACTCTCACCAAACATCATCCTTATGGAGGTCAAGATGCCAGGTATGGGCGGAATTGAGGCTACTCGCCTCTATTGCCAAAAAAAGACACCTTGTAGCATCATTATGCTAACCCTATGTGAGGACTGTCTAGCTGAGGCTCTAGAAGCTGGAGCAGTAGGCTACCTCATTAAAGACATAGAGCGCCAAGAGCTTGTTCAGGCTATTAGGCGAGTTTACAATGGGGAATTAGTTATTGATGAACGTTTCACACTTCAAGGTGTAGAAGGCGGGTTAGAATACCTGCCGCAGGGCTGTGATAGCTCTGGCACTCTGGTTAAAGAGGCAGAGTTGGTTATACTTCCGCCTGTCGATGCCGCTCGGCTACTAAGATTCGCTTACCAGCTTGATGAAGCACTCGAGGCAACCATCGTGCAACAAGTTGGCTCCTGGGATAAAGGCACCGCTATCGATATCCAGCTACAAAAGGTCACCCCATTGGCAGATATATTAGATAGGCTAGGCAAGATGCCTGATGTAGAAGACGTAGGAGAACAGCCAGCAGCAAAACGCAATCCCATCAGCTTTCCCCAAAAATCTATAGCCAAACTAAGGATCCGCCCCAGGAAAAAGTTCCTAGTAACCCTAAAGCAGACTAGCCCAAACAACTGGAAGTAGCCAGATTAAAAGCAAAGCCAATCAATGAGTAATACTACCTACGTTATGAAAACGAGATTTTTGAACGCCGGGCTTAACCGAGGCACAATGGAAAGAGAGACCTGGTACAACCAAAGCCTTTAGAGCTACCCAGAGCAATATAAGTAATTAGCCCATCACTCTCCACCTAAATACAAACACCATTATTAGACCAGACTATCTGCATCTTCAAGCATTATTGAGCAACTCCTCTCGCTGACTGAGACCGGGTTGTAGTCTGTATTGAATTGAGATGATATAATAATGGTATAATAAATAAGAAAAGACTATTGGATAAGACAAGCAACCTATCATATAATAATTAGGGCAAAAAGATGAGCAGCAAAAACACCAAGTCGCTAAATAGTATTTTCCCCGAAGTCCTAGAGGGGATGGAAGGCAGTACCGAGACATTTGAGAAAGCGGTAGCTAGAGCTGATGAATTAGGCAAATTAGCCAGAGAGGCAGCTGAACAATCCGTAAGAGTATCCCAAGAAGCGATAAGCCGGGCTGAAGAGGTAAGCAGCCAGGCTAAAGAGGCGGCTGAGATAGCCGCCAGAGCATCCCAGCAAGCGATAGATAGAGCCGAAGCTATAAGCAAATCAACTAGGGAGACTTCTGAGGCATCGAAAAGAGCCTTCAACAAGGCGATAAGAATAGCTGAAGCATCGAAAAGAGCCTCACAGGAAGCAATAGGCAAAGCTGAGGAAACAATAAAATCAGCTGAAGACGCCATTGAGGCTTTGGCAAAAACCTTTAAGGAAACAGTAATTAGAGCCGAGGAAACAATAAAATCAGCCAAGGAGATAGCTGAGGAATCACTAAGAGCATCTCAAGAAGCGGTAAGCCAGGTTGAGGAGACAGGTAAATCAGCCAGGGAGACTGCTGAGCAATCAATAAGCATATCTCGGGAGGCAGCAAACAGGGCCGAGGATATAGACAAATCAACCAAGAAGGTTATTGCAGCGGCCGTAAAAGCATCAAGAGAAGCAGTACGCCGGGCTGAGAAAATAACCCAATCAGCTGAGGAGACAGTCAAGGTCCATACAACGGCCTCCGAAAAGGCGATAGGGAGAGCTGAGGAGACAACTAAATTAGCCGGGGAGATAGTTGAGAAATCGAAAAGAGAATTGCAAGAAGCAATAAGGAGAGCCGAGGAAATAGGAAAGGTAGCTATAGAGGCTGCTGGTGAATCGGAAAAAGCCTCACAGGAAGCAGTAAACAAAGCTGAGGAAACAATAAAATCAACTAAAGACGCCATTGAGGAATCAAAAAAAGCATCGGGGGAAGCAGCAAGTAGAGCTGAAGAAGCAAGCAGAGCCGCCAAGGAGGCTGCCGAGGAATCAAAAAGAGTCTCACAAGAAGCAATAAGCCGGGCCGAAGAGGTAGGAAGGCTAGCTAAAGAGGCAGTCGAGGAGTCGAAAACAGCCTTACAGGAGGCAATAAGTAAGGCTGAGGAAGTAGGAAAGCTAGTTAGGGTGGCGATTGAGGAGTCGAAAATAACCGCGCAGGAAGCAATAAGTAAAGCTGAGGAGGTAGGAAAATCAGCTAAGGAGGCAGCCGAGGAATCGAAAATAGCTGCGCAGGAAGCAATAAGCCGGGCCGAGGAGATAAGCAAATCGGCTATAGACACTATTGTAACATGGGCAACAACAGCCCAAGAGGTGGTAAGCAAGTCCAGGGAAGCAAGCAAGTCAGCTAAAGAGGCGGCTGAGATATCGGCAAGAGCATCACAAGAGGCTATCAGGCGAGCTGAAGAAGTGAATAAGTCAGCTAGAGAAATAGCTGAGGCAGCAATAAGAGCTGCTAAAGAAGCTACAGAAGCATCGAAAAAGGGCGGTGAGGAGGTAGCCGAGGCGTGGGCAAAAGTATTTAATGAGTTGATAACTAGTTCTGAAGGAATAGGAAAAATGATTGGGCAAGTGCCCAAACAGATTGCTGAACTACCAGCAAGAAGATGGCAGGAAGCTGAAAGCAAGGCTAGTGAAATAGGCCCCGAGGAGGTAGCTAAGCCCCTGACATCAGCCTTCGCCCAAATGACAAGCGGGGCTGAGGAAACTAACTTAAAGGGGAAAAAGGGGAAAGACAAAAAAATTGAGATAAGCATTGAGAGCCGATTGGAGTCCTTATCACAGATGTTCGCCGCTGGTAAAGACAAGCAAGCTGAAGAAAACAACGAAGAGGAGGAAACCTAAGCAAACTAACACGATTTCCCCAATATCACTTTAGAAGTGTGAGGGGAACTATCTCATCAGTAAATAAAGCTTAAATAAAGCTTTGAAAAAATAAATTGAAAGGGGGTATTTTATAATGGTCCAGAAAAGGCAAGCCGAAAAGCAGGCTATAAAACCAGGTGGTGAAGTCCCTGAGCAGGTCAAGGACCCTCTGGCCCAACTTTTAAGCCAAGCTCAGAACGCCTATACAGCCTACATGCAAGCTCAAAGGGAGGTGGCAAAGGGATACAAGCAACGGGAAGAGCAAGTGGAGAAAGCCTACAAAGAAGTTGAACAGAAAGCGAATAATGCCTGTGACATGGCTATAGAAAAAGCCTTAAGGGCTCGCGAGAAAGCTGAACAGCAAGCTGAGGAGATGTATAAAAAGGCCAGAGAGGCAGCTAATGCAGTTTATCAGGCGAGTGTAAGGCAGGCTTTAGATGCCCGCAGCGAGGCTATAGAGCAAGCTTGGAAAGCAAGCAAAGAAAATACAGACCAAGCCTGGAAAATCTTCCAAGGAGAGCAAGGGTAGCACAAAGAAGTTTAGGTAAGCTGATGCATTGCTTACCGGCTGATTGGCACTATTTTTTATAATAAAGAGGGGAGGTCGCTGAGATTTCCTTCAATTTCTCTATATTCGTATTCCATCCCTCCCCGCCTCATCTTAACCAGATGGGTATACCTGAGTGCTTTGTTAAAGTAGTCCATAACTTTTCTTGAATTAATAAGCTCAGAGAGAACAACAGTGACATCAAGTGAGCCCTTCCCCCTGGGGTAATCACCAGCGCGTATTATAGCCTGTGGAGCTATTCTCTTTAGGTAGGATGAGATTTGCTTTATCATATCCATAGTCATTTCCCCGTGTGGTGCCGTCAAGAGATACAAGGCTCTCTTTGCGTCGGCTGGTGTGCAACCGAGCGATAAGGCACTTATGGCCTGGTTCATCGCTTGAACTCCCCTTAAGGTGGCATTGGCCTTATTTCTGAAATCAAGCTTTCCCCTAAAATCAAAATTCCCATCGAATATTTTTATACGCGGTATATTAGTTGTACCATGACCTATTACCGCCCATCCGGCTAGAGTCTGCATTATATCTCCGGCATCCAGCACCCTCGCCCCGATGTATTTGCGGTTTGTCTCTTCACCAGGACAAAGTAAATTGTAAAACGGGGTAACTATTCGTGTGTTAATGCTGCTGAAGTTACTGCTAATCGAGCTCTTTTCCCTAACATATCTTTGATTATCGACCAAAACTACCGCATCAGCTACTAAGTAAATGGATTTCAGGCATGTACCCACATTGTACACAGTCCTCTCCTCAGTTATCTCTTCATATCTAAAAGGAAGGACAATAATGGCATATAGTGGTTTTCCCGCGTAGTGCTCTTTTATTTGCTGGGTTAGTACTGATACTGTTCCGGAGCCTGTGCCGCCGGCAGCGCCAGCGATTAGCAGAAAAGCATCTGTCTCAGCGAATCGTTCTACAGACCTTATACCCTCTAAGACCTTGTCACTATCTTCCCTAGCTATTTCAGCGCCAATTTCATTCACTTTACCCACGCCGTGGCCCCTAGTTCTCTGCCCTCCAATGAGAATTCTATGTTGATAATCAGGTTTTATATAGGATAGCCCGCTTAGATCAGCGGTATCTGTATTAACTGCTAAGGCGCCAGTAATTATGTCAAGCCCGCGCTGAGTACGCGCCACTATGTTTTGCCGGGCAAACTCATCGGCAATTCTACCACCACATTGCCCACAACCTATCACCACTAATTTCACTTTATACCCCGATACTAATTTAGAAAATATTATAAGCGTAGTTATACAGAGATGTCAAACCAATAGGTAGAACCGCTTACACATCTGGCGGGAACTTGAAATACGAGCGTCTCGGCTCTGCTTGACCTTCCAATTAGCATCGTATATATTACTTATATGTTTTATATATTTAGTAAGTCTGAGCGCCGTTTCAACAACTTCAGCTTCAGTTACGCAGAAATAGAGAGCCGATGGAGATTGCTATTAGTAGTAAAAGTGGAGTAGGCAAGACTTTATTGGCTTCTCTCCTTTTCAGAGTATTCGCTGATGGCGGATATTCCGTTACTGCTATAGATGCTGCCCTTGCTAATCTTCCTATCTTTGAATCTAGACAGCAGATTATCACCGAAGTAAGCAATATCTATCAGGCTTTGTTATCCACTACTCAGGCAGTAAGCACCATAAACCGGTCAGAAAGGTTTCGACAGAGAATACTTAAATAAAATAATAAATAAAGGAGAGCTTCCGTGGCTTACGATGTATCAAAAATGGCGGATTGGCAGATTGCAGATGCCGCTGAAGAACACATGCCAACCCTAGAGGAGTGGCGAGCAAAACTGGGTCTAAAAAAGGACGAGGTAATTGCTTATGGGAAAGTAGCCAAGCTCGATTTCTTAAAAATAATGGAGCGCCTCAAGGACAAGCGAGACGGCAAGTACATTGAGGTGACTGCCATAACCCCCACCCCACTAGGTGAAGGGAAAACTACGACCACAATAGGTATCATAGAGGGCATGGGCAAGCGGAGACTGAATGTAGGCGGCTGTATCCGTCAGCCGTCAGGCGGTCCCACCATGAATATCAAGGGGACCGCTGCCGGCGGTGGCAATGCGCTACTTATCCCCATGACCGAATTCTCCATGGGGCTTACCGGTGACATCAACGATATTGCCAATGCTCACAACCTAGCCATGGTAGCGCTTACTGCCCGGATGCAACACGAGCGTAACTACAATGACGAGCAACTGGCTAAGCGCACCAAGATGCGCCGCCTAGACATTGACCCCACCCGGGTGGAGATGGGCTGGGTTATGGATTTTTGTGCTCAGAGCCTCAGGAACATTATCATCGGCCTCGGCGGGCGTATGGATGGCTACCCGATGCAATCCAAGTTCAGCATTACTGTGAGTTCTGAGCTTATGGCTATGTTATCAATCATCAGAGATCTGGCCGACCTGCGGGAAAGAATGGATAATATTACTGTGGCCTTCGACAATAAAGGCAATGCTGTTACCACCGGCGACCTAGAGGTGGGTGGTGCCATGACTGCCTGGATGCGCAACACCGTTAACCCCACGCTAATGTCTACCGTAGAGTATCAGCCCTGTCTGGTGCATGCCGGACCATTCGCCAATATTGCCGTGGGGCAATCTTCCATCATTGGCGACCGCCTTGGCTTGAAGTTGTTTGACTACCATGTTACTGAGAGTGGCTTCGGTGCCGATATCGGCTTTGAGAAGTTCTGGAATGTCAAGTGCCGCTTAAGCGGTCTCAAACCGCACGTATCGGTGCTCACCACTACCATCCGCGCATTAAAGATGCATGGCGGCGGGCCTAGGGTAGTAGCTGGCTTACCCTTGCCTGACTCCTATACCAAAGAGAACCTGGAACTTCTAGAAAAGGGTATACCCAACATGGTGCACCACATCAACATCATTAGAAAATCGGGCATTAAGCCGGTAGTGTGCATCAATTACTTCCGCACTGATACCAAGGATGAGATTGCTATGGTCAGAAGGGCAGCTGAAGTAGCTGGAGCACGTTGTGCCGTATCTAGCCAATGGGCTGATGGCGGTGATGGTGCCCTAGAGCTAGCTGATGCCGTGGTAGACGCCTCCAAAGAAGAGAACGAGTTTAGGTACCTGTATCCTCTGAAAATGAAACTGAGAGAAAGGGTGGACACAATCGCTAAAGAGGTCTACGGAGCCGATGGTGTAGCCTGGACACCCGAGGCTGAGGCTAAAGCTAAGAGGTTTGAATCTGGCGCCGAGTATGATGACTATGCTACTATGATGGTAAAGACCCATCTCTCCCTGACTCATGACCCAGCCATTAAAGGTGTGCCTAAGGGGTGGACTCTCCCCATCCGTGATGTATTGGTTTATTCCGGAGCAAAGTTTCTCTGCCCCTGTGCCGGGGACATAAGCCTGATGCCAGGAACATCTTCTGACCCCGCTTTTAGAAGGGTTGACATAGATGTAAAGACAGGAAAGGTCAGTGGTCTATTTTAGCGATGCCTCTGTGGAGCTTGATGACATAGGGAGTTAGGTGACAAAGGACCAAACAAACAACGGAAGAAGGGTTCACTTCGACCCCGATAATGTTGACGTTACCGTCAAAGAAGGTGCCAATCTTCTAGAGGCAGCTATAGCTGCCGGGGTGCACATTAATGCTTCCTGCGGTGGCGCTGGTGTTTGCGGCACTTGTAAGGTCTTAATTAAAACGGGGGAAGTGGAAAGCACCAGGACAGAGAAGCTTTCTGAGGAGGAATATAAGCAAGGGGTAAGGCAAGCCTGCCAAAGCCAAGTAATCTCCGACCTCACTATCTATGTGCCAGTAGAATCAAGGCTTGAGAAAGCAATCCTGTCCCGTGAAGGTAAAATAGTATCAAAAGCCTTAGCTACCGGCTGGCGTTTTAAGCCACCTCTCAGCAAGCTCTTTATTGAATTGCCACCACCGACATTAACCGATAACACCAGTGACCTATCCCGACTGCTAAGAGGCTTAAAACAGCGATACAACCTCAGCCACATGTCAGTGGACTTCGCCGTAGTAAAGAAATTGGCTAAGGTCTTACGAGACGGCGATTGGAAGGCTACAGTTACTACTCTACTCGATAGTGAACGAAAGTTAACAATAACAAATATCGAACCAGGAGATACTAGGGGAAAGCACTATTCTCTCGCCTTTGATATCGGAACCACGGGGGTACGCGGGCAGCTACTCGATTTAAACCGGGGGAAGTCTCTAGCCCAAGGCATAGATTACAACGGGCAGATTAGCTACGGGGAAGATGTTATCACTCGTATAGTCTACTGCCAGAAACGAGGTGGCCTTAAGAAACTACAGCAAGTGGTTGTAGCTACTATTAACGGGATTATTAAGGAGCTACTTAAACAATCCGGGGTCAAGGTGGAATATGTTGGTCATATGGTCGTTGCTGGCAACACAACAATGGTTCAGCTTCTTCTCGGCCTCGACCCCAAATATATAAGGCTAACCCCTTATACGCCGGTAGCCAACTTTATACCCCAAGTAAGAGCAAGCGATCTAGGGCTTGAAGTAGGTGAACATGTTTACCTCCACACCCTTCCCTCAGTGGCAAGTTATGTGGGAGGTGACACAGTCTCCGGGATTCTGGGAGCCGGGGTGTATCAGAGGAAAAAACTGACATTATATATGGATATTGGGACTAATGGTGAAATCGCGATTGGGAACTCAGATTGGATGGTAACCGCCTCCTGCTCGGCTGGTCCTGCCTTCGAAGGTGGCGGGATAAGGCATGGCATTATGGCGACCAGTGGCGCTATTGAAGGCTTTAGCCTTAATCCATCAAATTTTGAGCCAGTGATTAACACTATCAGCGGGACAAAACCGAAAGGAATCTGCGGCTCAGGACTGATAAACATTGTCGCTGGGCTATTTGAAGCTGGGGTTATCAGTCAGAATGGGGAATTTAACACTGACCTCCCCACCAAGAGAATCAGAGAGGGGACGAGTGGTTATGAGTACGTTCTATCCTGGGCGCCAGAAACTCAAATTGGTAAAGATATCGTTATCACCGAGGTGGATATTGATAATCTCATTCGAGCTAAGGCAGCTATGTATGCTGGATGCCAGACACTACTCAAAAGTGTCGGGCTCACCTGCCCTAGTTTAGAGCAGATAATTATCGCTGGTACTTTCGGTAGTAATATTGATATCGAAAAAGCTATCACTATTGGACTTCTTCCTGACTTGCCTCGGGATAGATTTATTTTCATCGGTAACGGCTCTCTCTTGGGAGCTAGACTAACTTCCTTCTCAACCGATATACTTGATGATGCCGGAAAAGTAGCTAACATGATGACTAATCTTGAGTTGAGTGAAAATGCCGATTTTATGGATAATTACATCGCCGCTTTATTCTTACCACATACCAATGCTGACGAGTTTCCCTCGGTAAGTAACAAGCTGGCCAAACTATCAAAAAGCAAATAAAAGGCAAGGAATTCCATCTGAAACAGAGAGGGGAAAATGACAGCACAGATTATCAGTGGCACTGAGATTGCCAAACAGATTCGTGAGGAATTAAAGCGGGAAATCGCCGAACTTAAAGATAAGCATAATATCGTTCCCGGTCTGGTCACTGTCCTCGTCGGGGCCGACCCGGCCTCGCAGGTCTATGTTGGGCAGAAAGAAAAAACCTCAAAAGAGTTGGGTATCTATTCGGAAAGATACGACCTGCCCCCTGAAACTACTGAGGAAGAACTGCTCACCCTAATTGACAAGTTAAATAAAGACCCTAAGATTCACGGAATTCTAGTCCAACTGCCCTTGCCCAAGCATCTAAATGAGGAGGAAATCCTCTATACCATCGACCCGAAAAAGGATGTCGACGGCTTCCACCCGGTGAATGTGGGCAAATTAATGATTGGCGAGCCGGATTATTTACCCTGCACCCCTTACGGAATACAGCAGCTCCTGATCAGGTCCGGGGTCAAGATTGAAGGGGCAGAGGTAGTGATTGTGGGTAGAAGTAATATCGTGGGCAAACCTATAGCCAACATCCTTCTTCAGAAGAAAGAGGGGGCTAATGCTACGGTTACTGTGTGCCATACTCAAACTAAGGATATAGCCTCTCACACCAAGAGGGCTGATATATTGATTGTCGCCGCGGGGAAGCCAAAGGCAATTACGGCTGATATGGTTAAAGAAGGAGTGGTAGTCATTGATGTCGGCGTGAACGAAATCGGCAAGACAGCAGAAGGAAAGAGAATCCTAGTCGGCGATGTCGATTTTGATGCAGTTAAGGAAAAAGCTAAGGCGATTACCCCGGTACCCGG